>Ga0073934_10000360_pt1 | contig 133170 bp, 137 predicted proteins | sample LarsenN4metaG_FD_76834 | JGI IMG/M metagenome (GOLD analysis project Ga0073934, IMG submission 76834) | Hot spring sediment bacterial and archeal communities from British Columbia, Canada, to study Microbial Dark Matter (Phase II) - Larsen... ... | reverse complement strand
TGGACGTCCTGTGGAAGCTCGCCGACACTCGGCCCGTCCGCCAGGAGGCCACCGCCCGTGGGTAACACCGTTCTGAGGCATCGGTCGCGCAGTACGGTAACCCCTACTTCTGAGGCATCACGCCGCTGGCGGCGAGACGACTCAGCGGCCGCCGGCGACGGGGACGAGGGCGGGGGCCGGGCGCGGCGTCCGGAAGGACAGCGCGATGACCGCCGCGGCGACGCCGATGGCGGTGGAGCTGACGAAGAGCCAGCCGTAGCTGCCCAGGAGATCGTAGAACCAGCCGCCGGCGAAGGAGCCGAGCCCCATGCCGAGCGTCGAGATCAGGAAGACCCCGCCGTAGGCGGTGCCCATGACCCGCTCGCCGAAGTACTCGCGCACGAGCAGGGCGTAGAGCGGCATCACGCCGCCGTAGGCGACGCCGAACACCAGCGCCAGCAGGTAGAACGCCGCCGTGCTCTGGGCGAACAGGTAGAGGAAGATCATCGAGGCCTGCAGGCCGAGCCCCGCGATGAGCGTGCGCTTGGCGCCGAAGCGGTCGGCCAGCAGCCCGGTGGCCACGCGCCCGCCGACCGAGGCCAGGCCCGAGACCGAGAGCACGGTGGCCGCCACCATGGCCGCCAGGCCCTGGTCGATCGCGTGCGTCACCATGTGGAAGATCGGGCCGGAGTGGGCCGCGCAGCACGCGAAGTGGGTCAGCGCGATGGCCCAGAACTGGGGCGACCGGACGACCTCGCCCGTGGAGAACTCGGCCTCCGGCGCGGCGCCGGGCACGGGGAGCGGCGCGGGCGCCTCCCCGGCCGCCGGCTCGCGCACGAGGAAGGCCGCGGGCAGGATCACCAGCCAGGCCAGGTCGCCGAGCACGATCATGGCGAAGCGCCAGTCGGCCACGCTGGAGAGCCACCGGACCAGCGGCGAGATCGTCAGCACGCCGATGCCGATGCCGCCGGAGACGAGGGCGACGGCCAGGCCGCGCCTGGCCGTGAACCACTTCGTCGCCGTGGCCGTGAGCGGCGCGTAGAAGGCGCCCACGGCGAAGCCCACCATGGCGCCGAAGGTGACGTGGAGCTGCCACAGCGACGTCACCTGGCTGGAGAGCACGAGGCCCAGCCCGAGCAGGGCCCCGCCCGCCAGCGCCACCAGACGGCCGCCGTAGCGGTCGGACAGCGCGCCCCACGCCAGCGAGCCGGCGCCCATCGCGAGCCAGTTGATCAGGGCGATCGTGGAGATGCCCGTGCGGCTCCAGCCCATCGACTCCTCGATGGGCTTCAGGAAGATCCCCAGCGAGAACAGGGCGCCCATGCCGACGCAGGTGATGAGCGCGCCGGTGCCCACCACCACCCAGCCGTAGGAGATTCGCCGGTGACGCATGTGAGGCTCTTACGATAGCATGGCCGCCATGGTGCGCCTGTTCTGGCCGAGCCTGGCCTTCGTGGCCGTCACGCTGGCGGCGCTGGCGCTCCGCGTGGTGGTGCTGGCGCTCCTGCGCCGTTTCGAGAGCCGGTCCAGCGCCCTGGCCATCTTCGTGGCGAGCGTGCGGGTGCCCTCGCTGCTGTGGTGCCTGGTGCTCGGCCTCTACGCCGCGATCACCGTCGCCGGAGAGTTCCAGCACCTGCCGCGGCGGCTCGGCGAGCAGCTCTCGCTCGTGCTCGAGGCGGCGATCATCGTGTCCGTCACCATCACCATCGCCGGCGTCCTCAGCACGGCCATCCGTCACGCCGCCGAGACCCGCGCCCTCGGCGGGCCGGTGACGGGGCTCGCCCAGACGGCCACCCGGGGCGTGGTCCTCGTCGTCGGCGGCCTGGTCCTGCTCGGGGCGCTGGGGATCCAGATCACCCCCATCCTCACCGCGCTGGGCGTGGGCGGCCTCGCGGTGGCGCTGGCGCTGCAGGACTCGCTCTCGAACCTCTTCGCCGGCATGCACCTGCTGGCCGACCGTCCCATCCGCGTCGGCGACTACGTGAAGATCGCCGACGACGTCGAGGGCTACGTCGTCGACGTCGGCTGGCGGTCCACCCGCGTGCGGATGCTGCAGAACAGCGTCGTCATCGTGCCGAACAAGAAGGTGGCCGAGTCGACCATCGTCAACTTCGACCTACCCGAGCCCCGCATGTCCCTGCTGCTCCGCATCGGCGTGAGCTACGCGACCGATCCGGACCACGTCGAGCGCGTGCTCCTGGACGAGGCGCGCGCCGCGGCCAAGGACGTGCCCGGCCTGCTCGCGGAGCCGGCCCCCATGGTGCGCTTCATCCCGGGGTTCGGCGACTTCTCGCTCGACTTCACGCTCGTCTGCCAGGTGGCGACGTTCGTGGACCAGTACGGGGTGCAGCACGAGCTGCGCAAGCGGATCCTCCGGCGCTTCCGCCAGGAGGGCATCGAGATCCCGTTCCCGGTGCGCACCGTGGATCTACGCCAGGCCCCGCCTCTCGCGCACCAGCCCCAGCAGGGCGACGGCGCCGAGCATCGTCAGGGCTAGCCCGATCCACGGCCCGCGGTAGCCGCCCACCGCCTCGACGCACCAGCCGAAGATCGGCGGCGCCACCGTCACGCCGATCGAGGACACGGCCAGGCCCAGCCCCACCGCGGTGCCTGCCGAGCGGGGTCCCGCCAGCTCGGCCATCAGCGTGTGCTGCACGCCGTTCCAGCCGATGCCCACGAACCCGAACACGAGCGCCAGCGGCCCGAGGAGCGCCCACGACGCGCCGGGACCCGTGAAGGCGATGACGAGCGAGCAGGCCGTGGACCCGAGCCCGGCCAGCACGAGCGTCGGACGGCGCAGACCGCCCAGCCACCGGTCGGAGATGAGCCCGAAGGCCACGCGGCCGGCCATGCCCGCGAGCTGCGCCATCGCCAGATACCGGCTGGCGGCGAGCAGTGGCAGGCCGACCACGTCCTTCAGGTACAGGACGAGGAAGGCCATCCACACCGTCTGCATGCCGGCGAACACGAGCGTGGCCACGGCCACGAGCCAGAGATCACGGGTGAGCAGCACGGCGCGGATCGCGCCGCCGGCCGACGCCGCGGGCGGCGGCAGGTCGGGCGGGTCGCGGTAGACGAGCACGGAGGCCGCCGCGGTCACGGCGATCAGGATCGCTGAGGTGACCACGGCCAGCCGCCAGCCGACCGCGAGCGCCAGGGCCGGCAGCAGCGCGGCGCCGAGCGCGCCGCCGAACGGCAGCCCGACCTGCTTGAGCCCCACCACCGTCGCCCGCTGCGCGGGAGGAAACCACGCGATCACCGCCTTGGTCGACGTCGGGTTCAGCAAGCCGTAGCCGACGCCGGCGACGATCATCAGGACGATCAGGGTGGGGTAGGAGCCAGCGGCGCTGGCGGCCAGCAGGCCGGCGCCGATCACCACCTGGCCCAGGACGAGCGTCCGGGCGATTCCCCACTGGTCGGCCATGGTCCCGGCCGGCAGCGACATGAGGACGGGGCCGATGTAATACGCGCTCAGGAAGGAGCCGGCCTGCGCCAGGGTGAGCCCGAGGTCGTCGCGGATCAGCGAGGCCAGCGCCGGCAGGCCGAGCGGGCCGACGTTGGCGACGGTCTGGGCGGCGAGGATCAGCGCGAGGATCGTGTAGCGTCCCGCGGCGGCGTCGCCGGCCGGCCGGCGACTCACGCCGGGTGGGCCGCCAGGTACGCCTCCACCGCGCGGAGGTCGTCCTCCGTGTCGACGCCGATCGTGGGCTCGTCCGTCTCCACGACCACGATGGGCACCCCGTGCTCGAGGAAGCGCAGCTGCTCCAGGCCCTCGGCGCGCTCCAGCGGGGAGGGGGAGAGGCCGTGGAACGTCTCGAGGGCGGCCCGCCGGTAGGCGTAGAACCCGGCGTGCTTCCAGCGCACGACGCCGATGCCGTCCCGGTCGAAGGGGATCGGGTACTTCGAGAAGTAGAGCGCCCGGCCCTCGGCGTCGCGGACGACCTTGTTGACGTGGGTCCGGACGAGCTCGTCCTCGCTGGCCCTGATGCAGAGCGTCGTCACCTGCGTGTCGGGCCGCGTGCGGAACGGCGCCACCAGGCGCTCGACGTGCCCGGGCCGCAGCAGGGGCTCGTCGCCCTGGATGTTGACGTACACGTCCGCGGCGCGCGTCTGGGCCACCTCCCAGACGCGGTCGGTGCCGGACGGATGGTCGGGCGAGGTCATCACGGCCGGGATGTCGTGACGGCGGCAGACGTCCATCACCTCGGCGGCGTCGGTGGCCACGAGGAGGTCGTCGAGGCACGGGGCGCGCCGCGCGCGCTCGTAGACGTGGCAGAGCATGGGGCGGCCGGCGATCTCGCGGAGGACCTTGCGGGGCAGCCGGGTGGAGGCCAGGCGGGCAGGGATCACGCCGAGGACGCGGAGGCTCACCGCGCGGGCTCGAAGGCCTCGCCGCGACCGCTCACGAGCGCTCGGTGGCGACGGCGTCGCGGACGGCGCGCGCGGCGTTGGCCAGCAGGCGCTGGTCGCTCAGCATGCCGACCAGCGTCCAGCCCTCGGCCATGCGGCGGTTGACCGTCTCGGTCGTCGCGGCGTGGATGCCCGGGGCCACGCCGTGGCGCCGGGCCGCGGCCAGCACGGTGCGCATCGCCTCGTGGAACTCGGGATGCGGCGGCTCCAGCGAGGGCGCGAGCCCGAGCGACGCGCAGAAGTCGTTGGGGCCGACGTAGAGGGCGTCCACGCCCGGCACCGAAAGGATCGCGTCGATGTTCTTCACGGCCTCGGCGTGCTCGATCTGGACGATGACCAGGATCTCGTCGTTGGCGCGCGTGAAGTAGGTCGGCGCATCGGTCCTGAACGACAGGGGAAACCGCCCGGCGCCCAGGCTGCGCACGCCGGCCGGGGGGTAGCGGCACGCGGCCACCGCCAGCGCCGCCTCCTCGCGGGTGCGGACGTCGGGGGCGAGCACGCCCCAGGCGCCGGCGTCGAGCACGCGCTTGACGTGCTCCTCGGTGACGGCCGGCACGCGCACCAGCGGCGCCACCGGGTAACGCGTCACCATGCCCAGCATGGCGGCCAGCGGGGCCAGGTCGATGGGCCCGTGCTCCGTGTCCACGAGCAGCCAGTCGAAGCCCACCGCGGCCATCATCTCGGCCACCAGCGGATCACCGATGTTCAGCAGCGTGCCGAACTGCGGCTTGCCGGCGCGCAGCGCCCGCTTCACGTGGTTGGTGAGCACGGCGTCTCCTGTCGGTCGGTCGGGCGCGGGCCCGGTCGGGTCGCGGCCGGCGGCGCCGGCCGGCGGTGGCGCCCGGGCTGCGGCCGGTCCGCGCGCGGGTCCGGGAACGACGACGGGCGAGTATACACCGCGGGCCGCGGCCCGTTATCATGGCGCCGGAGGCCGGAATGGGATTGCTCGACGGCAAGACCGGCATCGTCTTCGGCGTCGCCAACAAGCGCTCCATCGCCTGGGCCATCGCCCAGTCGCTCGCCGGGGCCGGCATGCGGCTGGCGTTCACGTACCAGGGCGAGCGACTGAAGGAGAACGTCGAGGAGCTCGCCGGCACGCTGCCCGGCGCGCTGCTCTATCCGTGCGACGTCACGCGTGACGAGGAGATCGCCGCCGTGTTCGCGGCGCTGGGACGCGAGGTCGGCGCCCTGGACACGCTGGTGCACTCCGTGGCCTACGCCGCCAGGGAGGACCTCGAGGGCAGCTTCGTGGCCACCTCGCGCGAGGGCTTCCGCGTGGCGCACGACGTGTCGGCGTACTCGCTGGTGGCCCTCACGCGGGCGGCGGAGCCCCTGCTGGAGAAGTCCAGCCAGGCGTCGGTGATCGCCATGACGTACTTGGGTTCGGAGAAGGTCGCCGGCAACTACAACGTCATGGGGGTGGCCAAGGCCTCGCTGGAGGCCTCCGTCCGCTACCTCGCCGCCGACCTCGGCCCCAAGGGCATCCGGGTGAACGCCATCTCCGCCGGCCCCGTCAACACCCTCGCCGCGCGCGGCGTCCGCGGCTTCACGTCCATCCTGCAGCACGTGGCCGCCAAGGCCCCGCTGCGCCGGAACGTGGAGCTGCGCGAGGTGGGCGACACGGCGCTGTTCCTGGCTTCCCGGATGTCCTCGGGGATCACCGGCGAGGTCATCTTCGTCGACTGCGGCTACAACATCATGGCGGTGTAGCCGGCGGGCGCCGGCCGGCGCCGGGGCGCCCGGCTACGAGGACAGACCAGCCCCTTCCGCCGTCCGTCCCCGGTCGACGGCCTCGCCGCGAGCGGCGGCGGCCACCCCGCCCGGGCGACCCCGCCGCTCAGCTGGTCACCACTGGGCGACGACGGCGCAGAGGTCCGAGCCGATGACCTGGCCGATGATCCAGGGGTCGGTCTGGTTGCGACCGAGGTACGTCGGGGTCGCGACCCAGAACTGGGAGAAGATCCCCCGGTTCACCGCCTCGTCCCACTTCAGCAGCGCCTCGTCGGGAATGGCCTCGCGGTAGCCCTCGATCGGCTCGAGGGCCGCGCCGCGGATGAAGCCGATCCGGTGCGGCAGGGTGCGGGCGACCCTGGTGCGGATCTCGTCCAGCGTGTGCAAGGGGCCGTAGTAGAGCCGGGCCGTCTCGAGCCGCTCCTCGAGCATCTGGCCCGGCAGCCGGCGCCGGATGTCGCGGACGCGGACGGCGACGTCGGTGGCGGAGAGATCGGCGTACTGTTCCATGCGGGCCTCCTTGAGCGATGCGATGGCCCGCCCTCGTGCAATCGAAGTGCCGGCACGCGAGGCTGGACACGCGGCTGCACGCCCGGGCGCCTGCGACGGCGCGGGGTTGGCCCGGTCCCCGGGCCGGGGCCTGCCGGTGGGAGCGGTCAGCCCTTGACGGCGACGACCGAGAGGTCGCGCTCGCGGCCGGCCGGGCCCTCGGGCCGGGCCTTCGTCATCCGGCAGTGCCCCTCGAAGAGGACGCCCTCGGCGACGACGACCACGGGCGCCTCGACGTCGCCGTAGACCCGGGCGGTGCCGCGCAGCTCGACGCGCTCGGTGGCGCTGACGTTGCCGGTGACCTCGCCGCTGATCACGACGTTGCCGGCGCGGATGTTGGCGTTGACCACGCCCTTCTCGCCGATGATCAGCGTGTCCTTGGTGTGGATCTCGCCGGAGAACTTGCCGTTCACCATGGCGGTGCCGCTGAACGTGTACTTGCCCTCGATCTGGGAGCCCTCGTCGATGAAACCGCTCAGGTCGCCGGACTTCGAGGTCGCCTTCGACTTGTTGAACATGGCGGGACTCCCATCCTCCGCGAGTGTCGAGCGCGTTTTTCCAGCCTTAGCACCGCGCTCGGAGCGGTGTCAACGAATCCGACACGCCCGATGCCTGGGGGCCCGGGGCCGGGCGCACCACAAGGGCGCGAGGCGAGGGGGGCTGGCGCGCCGGGGTGGGACGGCGGCGCTAGAACGACCGGATGAGCCGCGCGACCCGCTCGTCGTGTGACTGGAACGGGTCCTTGCAGAGGATGGTCTCGCGCTCGGGGTCGTTGAGCTTCAGGTACACCCAGTCGACGCGGTAGTCCTTGCCCTTCAGGTTCGCCTGGCGGATGAACTCGCCGCGCAGCCGGGCCCGCGTCGTCTGGGGCGGGATGTGCTTGGCCTGCTCGATGGTCTCGTCGTCGGTGACGCGGTCGACCATGTCGCGGGCCACCAGCTTGTAGTAGATGCCACGGTCGGGCCGGATGTCGTGGTACTGCAGGTCCATCAGGGAGATCTTCGGGTCGCGCCACGACAGCCGGTTGCGCGACATGTAGTCCTCGATCCAGCGGCGCTTGATCACCCAGTCGAGCTCCCGGTCCAGCTGCATGGGATCGCTCTCGAGCTTCTCCAGCACGTCCGTCCACCGGACGAGCACGTCCTTGGTGGCGGGATCGGGGTTGATCGAGGCCACGTACCGCGTGGCGTACTCGAGGTACTCCAGCTGGAGCTGGAGCGCGCTGATGGAGCGGCCGTCCTTCAGCTTGACCGTCTCCTTCAGGGTCGGATCGTGGGAGATGTCCCGGATGGCCTGGACCGGCGACTGCAGCGAGTAGTCGCGGTCGAAGAAGCCATCCTCGATCATGTCGAGCACGAGCGCGGTCGTGCCGATCTTGAGGTGGGTGGCCACCTCCGACATGTTCGAGTCGCCGACGATCACGTGCAGCCGGCGATACCGCTCGGCGTCGGCATGCGGCTCGTCCCGGGTGTTGATGATCGAGCGCGACGACGTGGTGGCCCCGGAGATCTCCTGGCAGATGTGCTGGGCCCGCTGGCTCAGGCAGTAGTGGAACCCGCGCGGGGTCTGGAGCACCTTGCCGGCGCCCGCGAAGATCTGCCGGGTGACGAAGAACGGGATCAGCGCCTCGGCCAGCCGCTGGAAGCTGACGTCGCGGCTGACCAGGTAGTTCTCGTGACAGCCGTAGGAGTTCCCGGCCGAGTCCGTGTTGTTCTTGAACAGCAGGATGTTCCCGGAGATGCCGTCCTCCCGGAGCCGCTTCTCGGCCTGGTGCAGGAGGTCCTCGACGATGCGCTCGCCGGCCTTGTCGTGGATGACCAGCTCGGTGACGTCGTCGCACTCCGGGGTGGCGTACTCGGGGTGGAACCCCGTGTCCAGGTACAGCCGCGCGCCGTTCTCCAGGAAGACGTTCGCGTTGCGGGCGCCCGGGATGACCTTCTCGAACAGGTAGCGCGCGACGTTGTCCGGGCTCAGCCGGCGCTGCCCGTTGAGGGTGCAGGTGAGGCCGTACTCGTTCTCGAGCCCGAAGATGCGGCGCTTCATCTAGGCAAAGGGTAGCACGGGGTCCGGCCCGGCGTCATATGTTCGCCCTCTCTGCGCTCCCGAGGATGCCAGAACCGTGCCGGGCGTCAGCGGGCGGCGCCGAGCAGCTGGGCCAGGGCTTCGGACGGGATGCGACGGAACTTGCGCCGCGTCTTCGTGCGGTCCAGGACGGCGACCTCCAGGTCGCGCTCGCTCAGCGACTTGTTCTGGGTGACGTTGAGCGCGCGGACGCCGAGGCGCAGCGCCTCGGCGAGGTCCATGCCCTCGCGGTAGTTGTCCTTGAGGAACCGGCGGATCTCGTCGGCCTGGCCGCCCATCGCCGCGTAGTTGTGCTCGTCCTCGATGGTGCCGTCGTAGAGGATGTGGTAGATCTCGTTGCGCGTGCCGTTCTCGTCGCCCACCTCGGCCACCAGCACCTCGACCTCGAACGGCTTGATGTCCTGCGTGAAGATGTTCCCCAGCGCCTGCGAGTAGGCGTTGGCCAGCGCCTTGGCCGTCACGTCGCCGCGGCTGTAGGAGTAGCCCTTCACGTCGGCGTGCCGGATGCCGGCGATCCGGAGATTCTCGAACTCGTTGTACTTGCCCACGCCGGCGAAGGCGATGCGGTCGTAGATCTCGGAGATCTTGTGCAGCAGCGTGGACGGGTTCTCGGCCACGAGCAGGATGCCGTCGCGGTACTCGAGCGCCACGATCGACCGCCCGCGGGAGATGCCCTTGCGGGCATACTCCGCCTTGTCCTTCATCATCTGCTCGGGGCTGACGTAGTAGGGCAGCGGCACGCTCAGCCTCCCTGCTCGGACTTGGTGCGGTCCTTGAGGATCGCCTCGCACAGGCGGCGCACGTCGTCCTCGGGCACCTCGCTGAAGCCCGACCGGGTGATGATGCGGATGGTGGGGAAGATGCCCCGGACCAGGTCCGGGCCCCCGGTGCCGACGTCCTCGTCGGCGGCGTCGATCAGGGCCTCCAGCGCCACCCGCAGCGCCTCGTCGCGCGGCATGTCGCGCTTCCAGAGCTTCTTGAGCGCGTCGCGGGCCACCACGGAGCCGGAGCCCTGGGCGTCGAAGTTCGTCTCCTCGTAGCGCCCGCCGGTGATGTCGTACTTGAAGAGCCGGCCGACGCCGGCCTTCTCGTCGAAGCCGGCGAAGATCGGCACGACGGCCAACCCCATCATGGCCGCCTGCAGGTTCATGCGGATCATCTGGCCGAGCTTGTTGGCCTTGCCCTCCAGCGAGAGATTGTCGCCCTCGACCTTCTCGTAGTGCTCGAGCTCGGTCTGGAACAGCTTGGCCATCTCCATGGCCGGCCCGGCGGCCCCGGCGATGCCGATGCCGCTCAGCTCGTCGCACTTGAAGATCTTCTCGATCCGCCGGTGGGCGATCTGGAACCCGGCCGTCGCCTGCCGGTCGCCGGCCATCACGACCCCGTCCCGGTACCGCAGCGACAGCACCGTCGTGCCGTGCGGCACGCCCGCGGGCTCGGTGAGCGCGTCCGCGCGAGGCAGGAGGTGGGGAGAATGGCGCTGCAACAGCTCGAAGAAGCTCGACGTCCCGTACTCGTTGAAGACCCGCACCCAGCCCTGGTCCGTCATCGGCCCTCTATTCTATCGCCCACCCGTTCACCGCCACCACCACCCGCCGCCCGCCGCCCGAGCCTCAGCCGCCGCGACGTGTACCCCAGGAATGCGCCTCCGCCAACCACGAGACTCGACGCGGTCCGAGCGCCGGCTCCGCCGGCGCAACCGATTCCTGGGGGGAGGCAGGGCGAGAGCGAGCCGGAGGCTCGCTCCGCCCGTCGGAGGGGGGCGAAGCCCCCCTCCGAGCTAAACACCGGCCGACGGCCGCGAGATGTTGCGCAGCAGGTCGGCCGCCGTCGGCGACTCCGTGAGGAGCCCGCGCACGTGGGCCTCCGTCCCGCGCAGGGGCTCCAGCATGAAGATCTTCTTCAGCGGGCCCTCCTTCAGGTCGAAGATCACGGAATCCCACGAGGCCGAGACGATCTCCTCGGCGTACCGCTGCAGGCACATGCCGCGGAAGTACGCCCGCGTGTCCTTGGGCGGGTCGTAGATCGCCTTGGAGATCTCGTCGTCGGTGGCCAGGCGCTCGACGGCGTCGGCCTCCTCGAGCTTGTAGTAGAGCCCGCGCCCCGGCCGCACGTCGTGATACTGGAGGTCGATCATCTGCACCCGCGAGTCGTTCCAGGCCAGGCCGTGCTTCTCGATGTAGTTCTCGAGCAGCTGTCGCTTGATCACCCAGTCGAGCTCCCGGCCGAGCTGCATGGGGTCCTCGGCCAGCCGGTCGAGCACCGATTCCCAGCGGGCCAGGACGTCGGCCACCCACGGCTCCGGCTGCTGGCGCTCGCGATAGTAACGGTGGGCGAGGGCCAGGAACTCGCGCTGCAGGTCGACGGCGGTGATGGTGCGGCCGTCCTTCAGCCGGACGGTCTCGCGGCAGCTGAGGTCGCGCGACACCTGCCGGTAGGCGCCCACGGGGCCGTCCAGCGAGAGGTCGCGGTCGATGAAGTCGTCCTCGACCATGGAGAGCACGATGGCCATCGTGCCGACCTTGAGGTAGTTCGTCACCTCGCTCATGTTGGCGTCGCCCACGATGACGTGCAGGCGGCGGTACTTCTCGGGGTCGGCGTGGGGCTCGTCGCGCGTGTTGATGATGGGCCGGGAGTGCATGGTCTCCAGGCCGACCTCGGTCTCCAGGAAGTCCGCGCGCTGCGAGATCTGGTACTCGCAGGCCTCGGCGTTGTTCTCGGCCCCGACCTTGCCGGCCCCGGTGAACACCTGGCGGGTGACGAAGAACGGCATCATGTGCTGCACGATGCGCGCGAACGGGACCTTGCGGTCCATCAGGTAATTCTCGTGGGTGCCGTACGAGTTGCCCTTGTAGTCGGTGTTGTTCTTGTAGATCAGGATCCGCTGCTCCGGTGGCGACACCGCCTCGGCGCGCTGCCGGCTCAGGTTGAGGATGCGCTCGCCGGCCCGGTCCCAGATCACCAGGTCGCGGGGCGTGGTGGTCTCGGGACTGGAGTACTCCGGGTGCGCGTGGTCCACGTAGAAGCGCGCGCCGTTGGAGAGGATCAGGTTGATGAGGCGGGATTCCTCCTTGGAGGGAACGTCCTTCTCCTCCATGTACTCGAAGCCCCGCGCGTCCCGCAGGGGGCTCTCCGCCTCGTAGTCCCAGCGGATCCGCGACGAGCGGTACGTCTCGTAGGAATTGATCAGCAGCAGGGAGGACAGGATCGGGTTGAAGTCCGGCTGGTTCTTCACCGTGATCCCGTACTCCGTCTCGATGCCCATGACCTTGGGGATCGCCATTCGCCCCTCGCCGTCAGGAAGCTCGCCCGTGCATGACTCGACACCCGCCACAGACACGAACCCCCGGTGTCGCGCCGGGCGCGACCCGGGGGCGAAATGGGGGGCGACCCCCCATTCCCTTACAGGTACTGGCCGGTGGTGACCACCCGCTCGACGTTCTTGTGCTTGTCCTTCGGGTCGCTCATCAACGGCTTCACGTACACGATCCGCTCGCCCTTCTTGCCGGCGATCTTCGCCCAATCGTCGGGGTTGGTGGTGTTCGGGAGGTCCTCGTTCTCCTTGAACTCCTCGCGCACGGCGGCGAGCAGGTCGTCGGCGCAGAGGCCCTTGCCGGCGCCGGCGATGTGCCGCTTCAGCGCGAGCTTCTTGGCCCGGCGCACCACCGACTCGATCATGGCCCCGGACGAGAAGTCCTTGAAGTAGAGCACTTCCTTGTCGCCGTTGGCGTAGGTCACCTCGAGGAAGCGGTTCTCCTCGGTGAGCTGGTACATCGATTCCACGGCCGCGGCGATCATGGCGTCGACGGCGGCCTGGCCGCTGCCGTGGCGCTTGATCTCCGCCTCGGCGATCGGCAGGTCGGTGGTCAGGTACTTGTGGAAGATGTCGCTGGCCGCGTCACGATCCGGCCGCTCGATCTTGATCTTCACGTCGAGGCGGCCCGGCCGCAGGATGGCCGGGTCGATGAGGTCCTGCCGGTTGGAGGCGCCGATCACGATCACGTTGCGCAGGCCCTCGACGCCGTCGATCTCGGCGAGCAGCTGCGGGACGATGGTGGTCTCCACGTCCGAGGAGATGCCGGTGCCGCGGGTGCGGAACAGGGCGTCCATCTCGTCGAAGAAGACGACGACGGGGACGTCGTCGGCGGCCTTCTCCTTGGCCTTGGTGAAGATCTCGCGGATCTTCCGCTCCGTCTCGCCCACGTACTTGTTGAGCAGCTCCGGGCCCTTGATGTTCAGGAAGTAGCCCTTGATCTTCTCGCCGCGCTTCTCGGAGATCTTCTCGGCGAGGTTGTTGGCCACGGCCTTGGCGATCATGGTCTTGCCGCAGCCGGGCGGCCCGTAGAGCAGCACGCCCTTGGGCGGCGTCAGCTTGTGCTCCTTGTAGTAGTCCGCGTAGAGGTACGGCAGCTCCACGGCGTCCTTGATGGCCTCGATCTGGCTGGTCAGGCCGCCGATGTCGTCGTAGCCGATGTCCGGCACCTCCTCGAGGGCCAGGTCCTCGACCTCGCTCTTGGGCAGCCGCTCGAGCAGGTAGCCCGACTTGGCGTCCATCAGGATGTGGTCGCCGGTCTTGAGGCGCGCCGTGCGCAGCGGATCGGCGATGATGCCGACCTTCTCCTCGTCGGCGCGCAGCGTGACCACCGCGCGCTCCTCGTCGAGCTGCTCCTTGAGGATGACGACGTCGCCCTGGATCTCGTAGCCGGCGGCTTCGACGACGTTGAGCCCCTCGTTGAGCACGAGCTCCTGGCCGGGCCGCAGCGTCTCCACCTTGATGGCCGGGTGCAGGTTGACCTTCACCTTGCGGCCCTGAGAGAGGATGTTGACGGTCCCGTCCTCGTTCACGGACAGGTAGACGCCGTACGTCGACGGCGGCGCGCAGAGCTTGTCCACCTCTTCCTTCAGCGAGGTGATCTGCTCGCGCGCCTCGTAGAGCGCGTTCACGAGCTTCTCGTTCTGGTTGAAGGCCTGCACGAGCTGGCGATTCGCCTCGCGCAGCTTGTTTTCCAGGACCATGAACTCCTTCGGCATGTCCTCGATCTTCTTCCGCAGGTGCACCGTCTCGGCCTCGAGCGACCGGACGTAGGCCTGCAGGTCCTGCACCTGGATCTCGTATTCCGTGAGACGGCGACGCGTGCCGGAGTCGGACATCGAAGCAGGCAGGAACTTTGAAAAACCTTCGCGACTCGGGCTAGACTTCTTCTCGAACTCCTTCATAGCCCTTCCCTTCTCTCCCGACCCCAGGTGAGCCGCAGTGGCACCGTCACAGCTCGTGATCGAGTATGGCGACCGCTCCTGAGAAAGTCAAGGTTCAGGCCCCTTTACATCGTCCGCAGCGCGCCGTTCGCGCCGCTCGACGAGAAGGAGGAGCAAGTTCCGTACCGCGACCGCACGGTGGTGGCCCGTTCGTCCTCGAAACGGATGGCGCCGAACGCAGGTTCCGCCGTATAAGAGGTCCATGCGGACGCTGCCCGACGTCCGTGCACTCGTGGTGGCGGCGGCCCTCCTCGCCGCGTCGCTGACCTCCCTCGACGCGCAGCCGCTGTCTCGGCGCGAGGTTCGCCTTGGCGCCCCCGGCATTCCCGTTTCCGTCGAGCCGGTCACCGCCCTCGAGGGCGTGCCGGGCGTCATCGCGCGCCAGGTCTTCGACACGCTGGTCGCCTACCGGGAGTCGACGACCGACGTGGAGCCGGCGCTGGCCACCCGGTGGACGGCGTCACGCGACGGACTCGTCTGGACTTTTGCCCTGCGCGACCGTGTCACGTTCCACGATGGCACGCCGCTGACCGCCGCCACCGTGGTGGCGAGCTTCGACCGGCACCTCAAGGCCGCCACGCAGGGGGCGCCGACGGCGTGGGGGGCGCTGTTCCGCGGCGCGCCCGGGGTGGTGAAGGCCGTGCGGGCCGTCGACGCGCGGACGGTGCAGTTCACGCTGGTCCAGCCCTACGCGCCGCTCCTGACGCTGCTGGCGCATCCGGGATTCGGCGTCACCCGCGAAGTCGGCGCCGAGGGCGGGGCCGTTCGCCTCGTCGGGACGGGCCCCTACCGTGTCACGGAGACATCGCCGGGCCGCATCGTGCTCGACGCCGTCCCGGCGTACTGGGCGGGACCGCCGCGCACGGAGCGGCTGGTCTTCCTCGAAGTCGGCGACGACGACCACGCGGATGCCGAGTTCGCGGCCGGCGCCCTCGACGTCTGGTTCCCCATCGCCGCGCCCCGGCGGACCCAGTGGGCGCTCTCCACCCCCGGCCCGCGCGTCGGCTACCTGGCGTTCCAGACGGAGAAGGAGCCGTTCTCCCGTAAAAAAATCCGGCAGGCGGTGGCCGCGGCCATCGATCCAGCCATGCTCGGCGTCGCGCTGGGGCCGAACGCGGTGCCGCTGCAGTCCTTCCTGCCCGCCGGCGTGTGGGCGCGGCGAGAAGGCTCGCCCGTGCTGGGTGGCACGCGCCGGCAGGTGGCGTCGCTGCTCGCCGAGGGCCAGTGGCCCAAGGGGTTCACGCCGACGCTGGTCGTGTCCAGCGACGCCGGCGCCGTCGACCTCAAGGTCGTCGCCGACGCGCTGCAGCGGTCGCTGCAGGAGAACGACATCCCGGTCTCGTTGCGGCTCGAGACCGAGCCGGTCGCCGCCGAGGCGCGCCGCACGGGCGACCACGACCTGGCCATCGCCGAGGCCACCATCGCCGGGGGCGATCCGCACCTCTTCCTCTATCCGCTGTCGACCAGCGAGGGCGCCAGCAAGGGTCCGCAGGCGCTGAACTTCTCCTTCTACCGGAACCCCCGGCTGGACGACATGCTCGTGCGCGCCAGCCAGCTCGGCTATCGCCCGGAACGCCAGCGCCTGTATCAGCGGGCGCAGGGCATCCTGGCCGACGAGATGCCGTGGCTGCCGCTCTACGTGAAGCTGCTCTGGGGCGTCGCGCGCCCGGAAGTGCGGGGCCTGCGCCTGCACCCCTCGGGCTTCCACCGGCTCACGACGGTCGGCCTCGAATGACGGGGGTCCGGGGCCGACCCGGACGGCCCCCGCCCTGTCGGCTCATTTGTCGATCCAGGCGACCATCAGCCGGCCGCCGTAGTCGTGCCCGATGTTGGGCGCGAAGTTCTTCACGTACGGCTCCCAGGCGGCGACGGCGCTGACCGATGGTCCATAGTGGTAGTAGACCCGCTCCGCCAGGTACCGCTGGATGTCGTAGAGGAGCTCCCGCCGTCTGGTCTCGTCGAAGGTCCGCCGCTGGAGCAGGATCATCTCCGTCAGCCGCGGATCGTTCACGCCGGAGGAGTTCAGCGGCTGCCCGGGCATGTGGGCGCTGTAGAGGGCGAGGTCGGCCACCGGGGTGCCGCCCCGGAGGCTGTGGGCCATGCGCTCGAACTTCCCGAAGATCGTCGAGGACATGAACGCGGCGAACTCCTTCTGCTTCAGTTCGGCCTCGATGCCCGCGGATTTGAGATTCCGCATGACGATCTGCAGCGCGTCGGCGTAGTCCGGGCTCCAGCCGAGCGTGGCCTCCAGCGGCACCTTCAGGCCGCCCGCGTGCCCGGCCTCGCCGAGCAGCCGCCGCGCCTCGGCCACGTTCTGCTCCTGCAGTCGGCGCCCCTCGGGCGTCAGCTGGTCCAGCGGGATCGCCCAGTCCTTGAGGGCGGCAGGGACCGCGGGATTGGGGACGCCGTGCCCCAGCGACCAGGCGTTGGTCTCCAGGACCTCCTTCCAGCTCTGGGCCAGCGCCAGCGCGCGGCGGACCCGGACGTCCCTGAAGGGCTCGCGGTCGAGCTTCATGGCCATCACGCCGCCGAACAGGACGATGAAGTCCTGCGTCCGGAGCCCGGGCTTCCGCTGGCGCGCCAGGTCGAGGTCCAGCCGGCGCACGCACTGGCCGTACTCGGGCGCGAAGTCGTAGCGGCCGGCCAGCCAGGCGCTCAGGCGCGAGGAGGGATCGTCGTCGACCATGGCCTCGACCGCGTCGGCGTACGGCAGCCCCGGGATGAAATAGTGGGGGTTGCGGACGAAGGTCAGCCTGACGTTCGGCTCGTAGCGCTCCAGCATCCACGGGCCCGTCCCGATGCAGGCCTCCGCCGTGCGGAGGTCGCCGAACTTCTCCACGGCCTCGCGCGGGACGATCCACATCACCGTGCTGGCGAGGTAATCGAGCAGCCAGGCGAAGGGCTCCTTGAGCGTGAACTTGACCGTGCGGCGGTCGAGCGCCTCGATCCTCTCCACCTGGGCGAGCATCTGGCGATTGGGGTTGCCCTTGACCGTGAGGAAGCGCTCGTACGTGTACTTCACGTCCTCGGCGGTCAGCTCGCGCCCGTTCACCGGCGGCGTGTTGTGCCAGCGCACGCCCGGGCGGAGCTTGAACACCCAGGTCGTGTCGCTGGGCTGCGTCCAGGACTCGGCCAGGTCGGGCTCGAGCGGCGCGGTGCCGGGCTTCACCTGGGCCCCGGACTTCCAGCGCACGAGCCGGCTGTGGGTGAACGACAGGTTGGTCGCGATGCGGTGGTGGTTCACGGTGAGGTGCGGGTCGAAACCCGTCGCGGCGTCCTCGCCGCGGAGCCGGAAGACGCCCCCGCGCTTCGGCGTCTGGGCCGGGGCCGGGGTGGACAGCGCGGTCGCCGCCGCGGCGGCGCCTCCGATCCTGAGCAGATCGCGTCGCGTCAGCTCCATGGCGGCTGCTCCTTCGAACGGCGTGTCGGTGGCCGGATGCTAGGGCGGCGATCCGGCGCCGTCAACCCGGCGCATTGCGCCCTCGCGCGCGGCCGTGTTACAAGAGGGCCGTGCCCCCGACGTGCCGGCTCGGAGGCGCTCACCTCTCACGACCGATGCCGACGATCGCCGAGACCACCGTCGAGAAGATCCAGTGGGTGTTCCCCGAGCACGCCGGGGCGCCGGGGCAGATCCACGGCGGGCGCATGATGGAGTGGATCACCCAGGCCGGCACGCTGGCGGCGGCGCGCGTCGCTCGCGGCACCGTCGTCCTCGGCGCCATGGACGACATCGACTTCCTGCACCCGGTGAAGGTGGGGGAGATCGCCATCCTGCGCGCCCAGGTGGAGTACATCGGCACCTCGTCGCTGGAGCTCGGCGTGCGGGTCTGGGCCGAGAACGTGCGCACCGGCGAGCGCAGCGTGACCCTGAACTCGCACCTGGTGTTCGTGAGCGTCGACGACGACGCCAGGCCCCGGCCGGTGGCCGACCGGATCGTCGCGGCGGATGCCGCCGAGGCCGCGCTGGTGGAGGCGGCGCGGCAGCGCCGGGAGCACCGCCTGGCGAGGTTCGCGGAGCGGCGGGCCGCGGCGACGGACCTCGAGGCGGCGCGGGGCGGGGTCGGCACCGCCGCCGCGGCGCGGTGGAGCTTCGAGTCGGCGCGGTCGGTCCTGCCCGAGGACGCCCTGTTCGGGAGCATGATGTTCCCCGGCAAGATGCTCATGGCCCTGGACGAGGCGGGCGGGATCCTCTCCATGCGCTACTGTCGGGGGCTGGTGATGACGGCGTGTCTGGACGCCATGGACTTCCACTCGCCGATCTACACGCACGAGGTGGTGACCTTCAAGGCCGGCCTGAACCACGTCGGCACGTCGTCGCTGGAGGTCGGCGTCGACGTCCTGGCCGAGCGCCCGTGGACGGGAGAGGTGCGGCACGCGTGCACGGCCTTCCTCACCTACGTGCACCTCGGGCCCGACCTGCGCCCGCGCCCGTGTCCGCCGTTCACGCCGGCCACCCCGGACGAGCGGCGGCGCTGGGAGGCCGCGCTCGGCCGGCGCGAGCGGCGGCTCGAGCGGGTGAAGCGGCTCAAGGCGTCGATTGGAGGGTAGGGCGATGTCAGGGCATTCCCGGTGGTCGCAGATCAAGCGGAAGAAGGGCAAGGCGGACGTCCAGCGCGGCAAGCTCTTCTCGAAGATCCTGAGAGAGATCACGGTCGCCGCGCGCAACGGCGGCGGCGACCCCAAGGCCAACATGCGGCTCAAGGCCGCGATCGAGTCGGCCAAGGAAGCCAACATGCCGCAGGACAACATCAAGCGCGCCGTGCAGAAGGGCACCGGGGAGCTGCCCGGCGAGTCGTACGAGGAGATCACGTACGAGGGCTACGCGCCGGGCGGCGTGGCGGTCATGGTGCGCGTGCTGACCGACAACCGCAACCGCACGGCGCCGGAGATCCGCCACCTCTTCGAGAAGCACGGCGGCAACATGGGCGCCTCGGGCGCCGTGGCCTGGATGTTCGAGCGCAAGGGCATCGTGCGCGTCGACGCCGAGAAGATCTCCGAGGACGACCTGCTCGCCCAGGCGCTCGATGCCGGGGCCACGGACATGACGCGGGCCGAAAAAGTTTTCGAGATCACGACGGCCCCTGGTGAAATGGACGCGGTGCGCGCGAGGCTCGAGGCGAACCGCGTCCCGGTGATCGAGGCCGAGGTCACCTTCCTCCCGCAGTCCACGGTGCGCGTGGAAGGCAAGGAGGCCCCCCAGGTGCTGCGCCTGATCGAGGCGCTGGAGGAGCTGGACGACGTCCAGGCGGTCTACGCGAACTACGACATCCCGGACGAGGTCATGGAGGCCATCTCCGCGGCCTGAGCCGGTGGCGGCCGGCCCGCGCCTGCGCCGCGTGCTGGGCATCGATCCCGCGCTGGTCTTCACCGGCTACGCGGTGCTCGAGGCGGCCCCGGGACTGTCCGTGCTCGACGTGGGGGTCATCGAGACGAGCCCGCGCGCGCCCCTCGACGACCGGATCCACGTGATCTACGACGGCGTCTGGCGCCTGCTCGCCGAGCACGCCCCGGAAGGCGTCGCCCTGGAAGGGCTCTACGCCGCGTACACCTTCCCCCGCACGGCGCTGCTGATGGCCCACGCCCGGGGCGTGGTCTGCCTGGCCGCGCGCCAGCGCGGGGTGCCGGTCGTCACGCTGGCCCCCGCCGAGGTCAAGCGCGCCGTCAGCGGGAACGGGGCCGCCGGAAAGGAGCAGGTGCAGCGCAGCGTGCAGCGGCTGCTGGGCCTGGCCGACGCGCCGCGCCCGTCCCACGTGGCCGACGCGCTCGCCCTCGCCTTCACCGCGCTCTCCCGCCAGGGCATCGCCCGATGATCGCCTCGCTGACGGGGCGGCTCCGCCGCAAGGACGAGGATCGCATCGTGCTCGAGACGGCGGGCGTGGGCTACGAGGTCCTGCTGCCCCCGGTGGTGATGCGCCAGCTCGACGGCCTGAAGGCCGACGACGGCGACGGCGCGAGCGAGCTGCGCCTGGTGACCCACTACCACGCCACCCGTGACCAGCCGCGCCCCGTGCTGATCGGCTTCACCTCGGAGCTCGACAAGGAGTTCTTCGAGCGCCTCATCACGGTGAAGGACATGGGGCCGATGGTGGCCGCGCGGGCGCTGGCGGCGCCGGTGGGCGAGGTGGCGGCGGCCATCGCGCGGCAGGACGAGAAGTATCTGCGGTCGCTGCCCGGGATCGGCCCGCAGAAGGCCAAGAACATCGTCGCCCAGCTGCACGGCAAGGTGGCCAAGTTCGCGCTGGCGCGCGACGCCGAGGCGGCGCCGGCGCCCCCGCCGGCGCCGGCGGCCGGCGAGGACCCCGACGGCCTGCGCGAGCTGGTGTGGGAGGTCCTGGTCAAGCAGCTCGGCCACCGCCCGACCGAGGCCTCGCAGCTGATCGCCGACGCCCTCAAGCGGCGGCCCGGGATCCTGACCGCGGAGGACCTGTTCGACGAGATCTATCGCGGAGTGAAGCCCTCGTGAGCGGCGCCGCCCCGGCGGCCCCCGACGGCCCGAGCCGCATCCTGAGTCGCGCCCCCGCGCCCGAAGAGGCGCAGTTCGAGCGCCAGCTGCGCCCCCGCTCCTTCGCCGAGTACATCGGCCAGGAGCAGGCGGTGGCCAGCCTGCGCATCTCCGTCGAGGCCGCGCGCCAGCGGAGCGAGTGCGTCGACCACGTGCTGCTCTACGGGCCGCCGGGGCTCGGCAAGACCACGCTGGCCGGCGTCATCGCCAACGAGATGGGCACGAATCTGGTGACGACGTCCGGTCCGGCCATCGAGCGCGGCGCCGACCTGATGGGCATCCTCACCAACCTGGGCGAGCACGACGTGCTCTTCGTGGACGAGATCCATCGCCTGCCGCGCGTGGTGGAGGAGCTCCTGTACCCCGCGATGGAGGACTTCGCCGTCAACTTCGTGATCGACCGCGGCATGCACGCCCGCACGCTCAAGTACGCGCTGCGGCCGTTCACGCTGGTGGCGGCGACCACGCGGCCCGGCATGCTGTCCGCGCCGCTGCGCGAGCGCTTCGGCATCCTCCACCACCTGGACTTCTACTCCGAGGAGGAGCTGACGCGGATCGTGACGCGCTCGGCGTCCATCCTGGGCGCCAGCATCGACGCCGCCGGCGCCGCGGAGGTGGCGCGCCGCGCCCGGGGAACGCCGCGCGTGGTCAACCGCCTGCTGCGCCGGGTGCGCGATTACGCGCAGGTCGCCGGCGGCGGGGGCCTCATCACGGCCGCCATCGCCCGCGATGCCCTGGACAAGGAGGGCGTGGACGCCCGGGGCCTGGACCGCCTGGACCGTCGCTTCCTCATGGCCATCATCGACCACTACGGGGGCGGCCCGGTCGGCATCGACGCCGTGGCGGCGACGATCAACGACGAGGCCGAGTCGCTCACCGAGCTGGTGGAGCCCTACTTGCTCAAGATCGGATTCCTGGTCCGGACGCAGGCCGGCCGACGGCTGACGCGCGAGGCCTATGCCCACGTCGGCCGGGCGGCGCCGGCGCCGGCCGGCCAGGGAGGGCTGTTTGAGTGAACGAGGTTGGCAAGCTGCTGGTGGCCTTCGGGCTGCTGATCGCGCTCGTCGGCGTGGTGCTGCTGGTCGCCGGGCGCATCCCGTGGCTGGGGCGGCTGCCGGGCGACATCCACGTCCAGCGCGGGAACTGGACGTTCTACTTTCCGCTCGCGACCAGCCTGCTGCTGAGCGTCGTCCTCACGCTCATCTTCTGGCTGATGGGACGGCGCTGAGCCCGGAGCGGGGCGTCGCCCGCCCGCCGACGGGCGGCGCGCGCCTGCGGCTCGCGCTGGCCCTGCCTCCCTCCAGGGGGGGATGGCGCGGGCCGAGCCCGCGCTCGATGGCGCGGCCATCGCCGGGCGCTGCCGGTTCGGCGTGGGGCTCCCGATCGGGCGGCGTGGCGAGGCTCGCGCTGCGCCTTCTCGCTGCTTCGTGTGAACACCGCGGTCGGCAGGATTCGACTGGTCGCCTCGACCGCGGCGTCGACTCCGTCGCACCGGCGACTCGACCCCCCGGCGGAACTCGACCACCAGACAGCCCGCCGCATGGATGGTCGCGCCTCTTCGCCGGGCGGTTGGCGCTTCGCGGCGGCCCGGGTGGTGGCGGGGGCCTGTCCCGGGCGCGCGCGGTTGGGGCCGTCGCGCTCGTGGTCGCGGTGCTGGGAGCGGGGGTGGGGACGGCGTGGGGGTCGGGGTCGATCCGGGTGGCGCTGGTGGACGTTGCCCGCGCCGTGGAGCTGCGGGGGGTCGGGATCGAGGTCGCCGAGCTCCGCGGATGCGAGCGTTGCGGCGGGGAGCGCTGGGGCGGCGACCTGGTGCGGGCGGTGTGGACCGGGGGCGCGCTCGAGGTCGATGGATGGCGCGTGGAGGCGGTGCGACTGCGGAGCGACCGGCCGATCCGGCTCAACGGGCGCGAGTACGCGTCGCCGCTGGACATCGTGCCGAACGGCGGCGGCCTCGCGGTCGTCAACGAGGTGCCGCTGGAGGAGTACCTGGCCGGCGTCCTGCGCGCCGAGGCAGGCGACCGCTGGCCCGTGGAGGCGCTGCGGGCGCAGGCCATCGTGGCCCGCACGTACGCCGCGTATCACCGGGAGCTCAACGCGGCCAAGGCCTACCACATCCTGGCCTCCACGGCGCACCAGCAGTACGCCGGTCGCGTCGCCGCGGGGTCGCCGGCCTGGGGCGCCGTGCTCGAGACGACCGGCCAGGTGCTGCGATGGGAGGGGGAGCTGTTCCCGGCCTTCTATCACACGGAGAGCGGCGGCTACACCGAGGATCCGCGCACGGTCTTCGCGGCGCGGAACCTGCCGGCCCTCCGGCCGGTGGTCTGCCCGTTCTCGGCGGGCTCGCCGCACTTCTCCTGGACCCTCGACCTGGGGCTGGCCGAGCTGTCCGAGGTGCTCCGGCGCTACGGCGCGGACGTCGGCGCGGTGCAGGCCGTGGAGGTCGCGGAGCGGACGTCCTCGCTCCGCGCGGCGAGCATCGTGGTGCGTGGCAGCCGGGGCCTGGCGCGGCTCCGCGGCAACGACTTCCGCCGCATGGTCGGCTACGACACGCTCAAGAGCACGCTCTTCGCGGTGGCCGTGGACGGCACGACGGCGCGCTTCGCGGGTCGCGGCTACGGTCACGGCATCGGCCTGTGCCAGTGGGGGGCGCGGGGCATGGCCGAGCAGGGGCACGCCGCCCGGCAGATCCTCGAGTTCTACTATCCGGGCGCCGTGCTCGGGTTCCTCGACGCGCGGTAGGGCGGCGGGCGAGGAGCCGGTGAGCGGGCTGGCGTCGGCGCACGGGCCCGCGCGGGGAGGGCGGCGTGTCTAGCGGGCGCCCGCCCGGCGACGAGGCGCCGGCGCCCCTGCGGCGCTCGGAGTTCGACCGCGTCGACATGCGGGTCGGCGTGGTGATCGACGCGCAGCCCTTCCCCGAGGCGCGCCGGCCGGCGCTGAAGCTCTGGATCGACTTCGGCCCGCTCGGCGTCAAGCGCTCCAGCGCGCAGATCACCGACCACTACCGGCCCGAGACGCTCGTCGGCCGCCGCGTGGTCGCGGTGGTCAACTTCCCGCCGAAGCAGATCGGCCCGTTCGTCTCGGAGGTGCTGGTGCTCGGCGCCTACAACGAGCGCGGCGAGGTCATCCTGCTGCGGCCCGACGAGGCCGTCGCCCCCGGGTCGAAGATCGGGTAAAGTCCGGCGCGTGAGGCTCGCGCATCGCGTCGCGCTCGTCACCGGCGGCGGCTCCGGCATCGGACGCGCCATCGCCCGGCGCTTCGCCGAGGAGGGCGCGCGGGTGGTGGTCAACGACGTGCGGGCCGAGGCCGCGCGCGAGACGGCCGGCGCGCTCGCCGGCGGCGCCGGCCGCGCGATCGGCGCCGACGTGGCCGACAGTGGCCAGGTGCGCGCCATGTTCGCGGAGATCGAGCGCGACTACGGCGCGCTCGACGTCCTGGTCAACAACGCCGGCATCGCCTTCACCGGCGACGAGGGGCCCGAGCTCGCCCGCAAGGGCGAGGCGCGGCTGGGCGAGCTCCTGAGCGGCCGGCCGGTCACCACGCAGTGGGACGTCACCCAGGCGATGAGCGACGAGGCGTGGCACCGCATGATCGGCGTGCACCTGAACGGCACGTTCTTCTGCACGCGCGAGGCGCTGCGGCTGATGACCGCGGCCGGCCGCGGCGCCATCGTGAACGTGTCCTCGGTGGCGGCGCTCATGGGCCTGGAGAGCGTGCCCCACTACAGCGCCGCCAAGGGCGGGATCCTGGCGTTCACCCGGGCCGTCGCGCGGGAGGTCGCCGCGCGCGGCATCCGCGTCAACGCCATCTGCCCCGGCTACATCGACACGCCGATGACGGCCGGCATCTCGCCGCTCATGCGGGCGGCGCTGCTCTCGCGCATCCCGCAGGGCCGCACCGGCACGCCCGAGGACGTCGCCGCGGTCGCGCTGTTCCTGGCCTCCGACGAGAGCGCGTACGTCACCGGGCAGTGGCTGTCGCCGAACGGCGGGCTCTTCACCGGCTGACGTCGGCGTCCGCCCCGGCCTGGCCGCCGCGCGCCGCCATGTACACTCATCGATCGTGGACCTGGACGCGTTCGATTACGACCTGCCCCCGTCCGCGATCGCCCAGGCGCCGGCCGAGTCCCGCGAGGGCTCCCGCCTCCTGCTGATCGACCGCGCGCGCCGGAGCATCGCCGACCATCGGTTCACCGAGCTCCCCGACCTGCTGGAGCCGGGCGACTGCGTGGTCGTCAACGACTCCCGGGTGATTCCCGCGCGCGTGCTGGCGCGGGCCGCCGGCGACCGCCCGGCGGAGCTGCTGTTCGTGGAGCCGGGCGCGGCCGGTCGCTGGCGCGCGCTCGTGCGCCCCGGGCGCCGCTGCCGCCCCGGGACCACCCTCGCCGCCGGGGACGACGGCAGCGTCCGGCTGCGCATCGTGGCGGCGCTGCCGGACGGCACGCGCGAGGTCGAGCGCCTCGACGGCTCGATCGAGGACCTGCTCGCCCGCCACGGTCTGGTGCCGCTGCCGCCCTACATCGCGCGCTTCGCCAAGCCCGAGCCCGACGACGCCGACCGCTACCAGACGGTGTACGCGCGCCGGCCGGGCTCGATCGCCGCCCCCACGGCCGGCCTGCACTTCTCCCCGGCCGTGCTGGCGCGCCTGCGCGCGCGCGGCATCGACGTGCACGCGCTGACCCTTCACGTCGGTCCGGGGACGTTCCGGCCCATCACCGCGGCGCGCGTGGAGGACCACGTGCTGCCGTCCGAGCGCGTGTCGATCCCGGAGGCGGTCGCCGGCGCCGTGAACGCGGCGCGGCGCGAGGGCCGGCGCGTCGTCGCGGTCGGGACCACGGCGGTGCGGGCCCTGGAGGGCGCGGTGGACGCCGGCGGGGGCGTGGCGCCGCTCGAGGGCCGGGTGGACCTCTACATCGCCCCGGGCCACCGGTTCCGCGTGGTCGACGCGATGCTGACCAACTTCCACCTGCCGCGCTCCTCGCTGCTGGTGCTCGTCGCCGCGTTCGCCGGGCGCGAGCTCGTCCTGGCCGCGTACCGCCACGCCGTCGCCGCCGGCTATCGCTTCTACTCCTACGGCGACGCGACGCTCATCGTATGAGCGCCGCGCGCGCCGTCCTGCCGGCGGGGGTCGCCGCGCGTCCGCGGGTGGCGGGCCGTCGCGACGCGCCGCCGGCGCCGGGCCGCCGCCGGACGACGGCGCGTCGATGACGCCGGCGGCCAGCTTCGCGCGGCTCGCCACCGACGGCGCCGCCCGCCGCGGACGGCTCATCACGCCGCACGGCGTCGTCGACACGCCGGCGTTCATGCCGGTGGGCACGCGGGGCACCGTGAAGAGCCTGGCGCCCGACGACCTGCGCGCGGCCGGCGCGCAGATCGTGCTGGCCAACACCTATCACCTGCTGCTGCGCCCGGGGCCCGACGTCGTGCGCGAGCTGGGCGGGCTCGGGCGCTTCATGGCGTGGGACGGTCCGATCCTCACCGATTCCGGCGGCTTCCAGGTCTTCAGCCTCGCCCGGCTCCGCCGCATCACCGAGGCGGGCGTGGAGTTCCGGTCGCCCGTGGACGGCGCCACCCTCTTCCTGACGCCGGAGCGCTCCATCGAGGTGCAGCACGCGCTCGGCGCCGACGTCATCCATCCGCTCGACGAGTGCCTCGCCCACCCGGCCACGCACGAGGAGACCGCCGCGTCGCTGGCGCTGACGCTGCGCTGGGCGCGTCGCGCCCAGGCCGCCCACCGTGACGGCGGCGCGGCCGCGGCGCTCTTCGGGATCGTCCAGGGCGGCACCTACGGCGACTTGCGCGTCCGGGCGGTGGAGGAGACGGTGGCCCTCGGCTTCGACGGCTACGCCATCGGCGGCATGGCCGTGGGCGAGCCCAAGCCGGCCATGTACGATCTCGTCGGGCTGACGGCCGAGCGGCTGCCCGCCGAGCGGCCCCGCTACCTGATGGGCGTGGGCAAGCCGGAGGACCTGGTCGAGGCCGTCTCCCTCGGCGTCGACATGTTCGACTGCGTGCTGCCCACGCGCAACGCCCGGAACGGCCAGTGCTTCACCGCGGACGGGCCGCTGGCGGTGAAGCACGCGGCGCACGCGCGCGACCCGCGGCCGCTGGAGGGCGACTGTCCCTGCTACGCGTGCCGCCGCTTCTCGCGCGCCTACCTGCGCCACCTCTACGTGTCGGACGAGCTCCTCGCCTACCGGCTGCTCTCGCTGCACAACGTGACGTTCTTCCTGCGCCTGCTGGCGGCCATGCGCGAGGCCATCGAGGCGGGCGCGTTCGCGGCATTCAAGGCTCGGTTTTTCTCACGATATCCTGTATCATCCAGGCTTCCATGAGCGTGGTTCACGCGGCCGAGCTCGCCTACGCGTCGGCGGCGCCGCCCGGGCAGCAGGGCCCCCAGAGCTTCATCCCGACGGCCCTCATGTTCGCGGCGATGTTCGCCATCTTCTACTTCCTGCTCATCCGGCCCCAGCAGCGGCAGAAGCAGGAGCGCGAGCGGATGCTCCGGACCCTCAAGAAGGGCGACCGCATCGTCACGACGAGCGGCCTGCACGGCACCGTCACCGGTCTCGGCGAGCACACGATCACGGTGCGCGTCGCCGACCAGGTGAAGCTCGAGTTCGACCGGGCGGCCGTCGGCCGCATCGTGGTGGAGGGGCAGGCCGACCGAGATGCCTAGACGGCTCTGGCTGCGCATCGGCATCGTCGTGCTCGTCCTCGCCGGCTCGATCTGGTACCTGTACCCGCCGCGGCGGACCATCAACCTCGGCCTGGACCTGCAGGGCGGCATCCACCTCGTCCTCGGCGTCGAGACCGACAAGGCCATCGCCAGCCAGACGGAGCGCGTGGCCGAGGACCTCAAGAACGCCCTGGAGCGGAAGGGGGTGGGCGTCACGCGGATCGCCCGGGAAGGCCAGGCGGCCATCGCCGTGCAGCTGGCGCGACCCGAGCAGTGGAACGACGCGCTGACCGCGGTCAGCGAGTTCGGCGGAACCTTCGAGCGCCGCGACGAGGACCAGGCCGCCGGTCGCTTCCGTCTGGTCCTGGGCGAGGCGGAGGTCAACCGGCTCCGCGACCTCGCCGTGCGCCAGGGCGTCGAGACCATCCGGAACCGGGTGGACCAGTTCGGCGTGGCCGAGCCCACCATCACGCGCCAGGGCGACGACCGCATCCTGATCCAGCTGCCCGGCGTGCAGGACCCGGAGCGGGCCAAGGCCCTGATCGGCAAGACCGCGCTCCTCGAGTTCAAGCTCCTCGACGAGCGGACGTCGCCGGAGGACGCCCTGGCCGGCCGGCTGCCCGAGACCTCGGAGGTGCTCTATCAGCGGCGCGTCGACAAGGACACCAGGGAGGAGCGCCGGACGCCTTACGTGGTCCAGAAGCGGACGCTGCTGACGGGCGCCGAGCTGAACCGGGCCGAGGTGCAGGCCGATCCCAACTCGCCGGGGAACTGGCAGGTGTCCATCGAGTTCAACGCGACGGGCGCCCGGGTGTTCGGTGAGGTCACCGAGCAGAACGTGGGCAAGCACCTGGCCATCATCCTCGACGGCAACGTCTACTCGGCCCCCCGGATCAACGAGCGCATCCCCGGCGGTCGTGCCGTCATCACCGGCCAGTTCACCGTGGAGGAAGCGCGGGACCTGGCGATCGTGCTGCGGGCCGGCGCCCTGCCCGCGCCGGTGACGATCCTCGAGGAGCGCACGGTCGGCCCGTCGCTCGGGGCGGACTCGATCCGCCAGGGGCTCATCGCCATCGCGGGCGCGGCGGCGATCGTGTTCGTCTTCATGCTCGTCTACTACCGCCTGTCCGGCGTCATCGCCGACGTGGCGCTGGGGCTGAACCTCCTCATCCTCATGGCCGCCATGGCCGCTTTCGGGGCCACGCTGACCCTGCCCGGCATCGCCGGCATCGCCCTCACCATCGGCATGGCCGTGGACACGAACATCCTGATCTTCGAGCGGATCCGCGAGGAGCTGCGCGTGGGCAAGACGCCGCGGGCGGCCATCGACGCCGGCTTCGCCCGGGCGTTCCGGACCATCATCGACACCCACGTCACCGTGCTGGTGACGGCGGCGATCCTCTACAATTTCGGCACCGGTCCGGTGAAGGGCTTCGCCGTGTCGCTCTTCGTCGGCCTCACCGCCAGCCTCTTCACGGCGGTCTTCGTCACCCGGCTGATGTTCGACGTGATCTACATGGGCCGGCGCCGGCTGGAGGCGATCTCCATATGAGGCGCCGGGTTCGCCCGTCGCGGCCGCGATGATCGAGCTGTTCCGGGCGCCCAACTTCGACTTCATCGGCAAGCGCCGGTGGGCCTACGTCGTCTCCGTGGTGTTCATCCTCATCGGGCTGACGTCGCTGGTGGTCAAGGGCGGCCTCCGCTACGACGTCGACTTCGCCGGCGGTACCCTCGTGCAGGTGCGCTTCGAGCAGGCGCCCACGACCGATCGCATCCGGTCCGCGCTGGCCCGCATCGGCCTGGGCGACGCCATCATCCAGCGCTTCGGAGACCCCAACGAGTTCATCTTCCGGATGCCGCTGAGCGAGTCGGCGGCTCCCACCGACATCACCCGCCGGATGCAGCAGGCGCTGTCCGGGGAGGCCGGGCTCGGGAAGTTCGAGATCCGCCGGGTGGAGTTCGTGGGACCCCAGGTCGGCCGCGACCTGCAGCTGCAGGCCGTCTACGCGGTCATCGCCGGCCTCGTCGGCATCCTGATCTACATCGCCATCCGGTTCGACCTCAAGGGGGGCATCGCCGCCGTGGTGGCGGTCTTCCACGACGTGCTGGTCTCCGTGGGCGCCCTGTCGCTGACCGATCGGGAGTTCTCGCTGCCGGTGCTGGCGGCGGTCCTCACGATCATCGGCTACTCCGTCAACGACACCATCGTCGCCTACGACCGGCTGCGAGAGAACCGGGGGCGCGCCGCCCAGCGCAAGGGGGGCCGGTTCGCCGACCAGATCAACGCGGCGATCAACCAGACGCTGTCCCGGACGGTCCTGACGGCCATGACGACGTTCATGGCGACGGCGATCCTGCTCTTCTTCGGCGGCAAGGTGCTGGAGGATTTCGCGTTCGCGCTCTTCGTGGGCGTCATCACCGGGACCTACTCGACCATCTACATCGCCGGGGCCCTGATCGTGGACTGGACGAGCTACGTCGAGCGCCGGCATCCGGGCGGAGCCGGCCCCGGCGCCGGGAAAAAAGCAGTCGCCAAGCCCGGGGAGCGACGTGTAAAATCACATGTTTAAGCGGAGGTTTCCACGCGGTGACCGAGCTCACGACGCTCATGGAGGAGGTGCCGAAGTACCAGCCGGGCGCTGACCTGGACGTCCTGAGCCGCGCCTACCGCTTCTCGGCCGCCTGCCACCAGGGTCAGCAGCGTGCCTCCGGCGAGCCGTACCTCTCCCACCCCCTGGAGGTCGCCCGCCTCCTGGTCGACTTCAAGATGGATGTCACCACGGTCACCGCCGGCCTCCTCCACGATGTCCTCGAGGACACCAAGGCCACGAAGGAGGACCTCGAGCGCGAGTTCGGCGGCGAGATCGCCGAGCTGGTCGACGGCGTCACCAAGATCGGCAAGCTGGCCTTCTCGTCCCGGGAGGAGCGCCAGGCCGAGAACTTCCGCAAGATGCTGGTGGCCATGGCCCGCGACCTGCGGGTCCTCATGATCAAGCTCGCCGACCGCCTGCACAACATGCGCACGCTGCACTACCTGCCGCCGGAGAAGGCCCGGAAGATCGCCCAGGAGACGCTGGACATCTACGCCCCCCTGGCCCACCGGCTGGGCATGGCGAAGGTCAAGGCCGAGCTGGAGGACCTGGCCCTCCGGGTGCAGCACCCCGAGGCCTACGTCGAGCTGCAGCGGCGGGTCGCCAAGCGGCGCCTGGAGCGCGAGGCCGACATCGGGCAGGTCATCGCCATCCTCGAGAGGAAGCTCTCGGAGGTCGGCATCGAGTCGCAGATCCGCGGCCGGCCCAAGCACTTCTACTCCATCTGGAAGAAGATGCACGACCAGGGCCGGGAGTTCGACGAGATCTACGACCTGACCGCCGTGCGGGTCATCACGAGCTCCGTCCGCGACTGCTACGGGGCCCTCGGCGTCATCCACTCGCTGTGTAAGCCGGTGCCCGGCCGCTTCAAGGACTTCATCGCGATGCCCAAGGTCAACATGTACCAGTCGCTCCACACGACGGTCATCGGGCCCAAGGGCGATCCCGTGGAGATCCAGATCCGCACCTGGGAGATGCACCGGATCGCCGAGGAGGGCATCGCCGCCCACTGGCTCTACAAGGAGAAGAAGTCCGGCAAGGACAAGATGGACGACTCGCTGCTGTGGCTGCGCCAGCTCATGGAGACCCAGCAGGAGGCCAAGGACCCCCGGGAGTTCATGGAGAACGTCCGCGTCGACCTCTTCCCCGACGAGGTCTACGTCTTCACGCCCAAGGGCGACGTCAAGGCGCTGCCGGAGAACTCCACGCCCATCGACTTCGCCTACGCCGTGCACACGAAGGTCGGCGAGCACTGCGTGGGCGCGAAGGTGAACGGCAAGCTGGTCCCCCTCCGGACGGTGCTGCGGCAAGGCGACATCGTCGAGATCGTCACGTCGCCCAACCAGCATCCGAGCCGCGACTGGCTCAAGCTCGTCAGGTCGACACGGGCCCGGGCGAAGATCAACCAGTGGCTCAAGATCGAGGAGCGGGCACGCTCGATCGAGCTGGGGCGCGAGCTGTTCGAGCGCGAGGCCCGGAAATACCGCCTCAACCCGGCGGCGCTGCTGGGCGGCGACGAGGCCCGCAAGGTGGCCGCCGACCTCGGCTTCCCCGCCGTCGACGACCTGCTCGCCTCCATCGGCTACGGCAAGAGCAGCGTGCAGCAGGTGCTGAACAGGATGGCCCCCGGCACCGTGCTCGACACGCCCGAGAAGCCGAAGACCCCGGCCACGCGGCCGCGCGCCGAGCAGGGCGTGCGGATCCGCGGCGTCGAGGACCTGCTGGTCCGCTGGGCCAAGTGCTGCAACCCGCTGCCGGGCGACCACATCGTGGGGTTCATCACGCGGGGGCGCGGCCTCACCGTCCACACGCGCGACTGCCTGACCGTGGCCAAGAGCGTGCTGGACCGCGAGCGGCTGGTCAACGTGGAGTGGGACGTCGAGGAGGCCGCCAAGCGGCCGGTCCGCATCGCCGTGTACATCGGGCGGGACCGCCCGGGGCTGCTGTCCGAGATCACCGGGGCCATCTCGTCGAAGAACGGCAACATCACGAAGGCCGAGGTGACGGTGACGGACGATCGCAAGGGGATCAACAACTTCGTCGTCGAGGTCAACGACCTCGACCAGCTCCAGGGCATCATGGCCGCCATCCGCGACGTGCCCGACGTCATCAACGTCGAGCGTGTCCGCGGACTCTAGCCTCTCCGACGCCTTTCCCCCGCCGACTGGACTCCGCGTCGCCATCGGCGTCGCTTCCACGAAGCAGCGCCGTGCCCGTTTCCGTGGTGGCCCGGGCCTCGAACAGGACGCTGTTCGCGTGCGGCGGCGGGGCGGGTCCGAGGTGGGAGCGGTGGCGACCACGAGGCGGCAGGCCGCTTCGAATCCGCCTCGGCTGGGCTCCACCTGACGGGGGGCGCACGGCGACACGCGGCGGGAACGCGTCCCACCGCCCCCACCTCGAACCCACCCCGCCGACCTGGCGCTGTGCGACGGCCGGGGAGCGGCGTGATGCCGCGCCGAGGCCAGCGGCGGGTCTTCGCTCCCGTCGCAGTGGCCCGGATCACTTCGTCTCCACGCCGGGGCGCTGTGCCGATCTCATCGTCGGAGCGTCGGATGACGGCGAGCGAGCGCGTCGCTCGTGCGGCAATGGCAGGTCCACCAGCCGACCCGAACCCCGGGTTCTGGCGGAGCGAGTTCGGCGTTCGCGCGATGCGGCGGCGAGCGGGAGGACGTGGTGGGGCGGGGTACACTCGGCAGGGGGAGGAGGGCATGACGCGGAGGCGGTTCGAGGCGCTGGTGGGCAAGGCGCTCCGGAAGCTGCCGCGGCCGTTCAAGGACAAGCTGGCCAACATCGCGGTGGTCGTCGAGGACTGGGCCGACGACGAGACGCTCGCCGAGATGGGCATCGAGCCGCCGGACACGCTCTACGGCCTCTATCGCGGCGTGGACATCACGCGGCGCGATTCGACGTACGGCAACGTGCTGCCGGACACGATCACGATCTACCAGGGGCCGATCGAGGAGGACTGCGCGGACGAGGCGGAGATGGCCGAGCTCGTGCGCGAGACCGTCATCCACGAGATCGGGCACTACTTCGGGCTCGACGACGAGACCATGCACCGCATCGAGGACGGCGAGGACTGACTCGATGGGGGCCCCGACATGGCCCCCAAGCCCCCGACGTTCGGCACGCCCCGGCGGAGCCGGGGCGCGCCTCTGGAACGCTCGAGTCACCATGGGGGAGCTCCGGCGGGACGCCCAGCGATTCGTTCCCTGAGGCCGCTGCTCGCCGGATCACCCTGTCAGGTCCCACCGAAGTACTCTTCTAGGTCGAGACCGCAAGTTTATGCTTGACAGGCACTTTCACCCGTTCGTATTGTTTCAGCGGATGCTGAAAGGCGTGGAGCAAGCGAAACATGCTCAAAACCGAGGAGATCCGGAAACAGGCCAGCCAGCGCCTGCGGGAGCTGTTCGCCAAGGCCAGGGCCTGGGAAGAGAGCGCCGACGTCCGGATCGGCAATCAGAAGGCGGACTTGGTCCGGTTCCGCCTGGGCGACCACGAGCATACCCTCGTGCTTGAAGTCTGCTCCCTGGGACAGCCGAGACAGATCCGGGCCGCCGTGACGCGGCTGGCCGAGATCCGGCGCGAGATGCCGGGTGCATACCCCCTGGCGGTAGCGGTCTACATCGGCCCCCAGAGCGCGCGCATCCTCCGGGCCAACAACCTCGGGTACCTCGATCTGTCCGGCAACTGCTCCATCGCGCTCGAGAACGTCATCATCGAGAAGGAGGGCAAGCGCAACGTCCGACCGTCCACGCGCCCCTTGCGATCGCTGTTCGCGCCGCGGGCCAGCCGCGTCGTGCGCGTGCTGCTCGCCGACGTGGCGCGCGTGTGGAAGCTCGAGGAGCTGGCCAAGGCCGCCGGCGTGAGCCTGGGCCACGCCCACAACGTCGTCAAGCGCCTGGAGGAGCTGGCGTGGGTCGCCCGCGACGATCGCCAGCGCATCCGGCTCACCAAGCCGGCCGACCTGCTCGAGCACTGGGGCGAGTCGTACTCCTACCACGACAACGAGATCGTCTCGTACTTCGCGCCGGAGCGCGTGTCGCGGCAGTTCATGACCGACCTCGCGCGGGCGGCGGAAGGGGCGGGCCGTCGCTACGCCTTCACACTGAACGCGGGGGCCTCGCTGGTCGCCGCGCGCCTGCGGCTGCCCGCCGTGCACTGCTACCTCGAGGGCGATCCCGCGCCGGTGGCCGCGGCCCTCGGCCTGCGCCCGGCCACGGAAGCCGAGGGCAACTGCCATCTGCTGGCGCCCTACGACCCCGGCGTGTTCGACGGCGTCCTCGAGAAGGGCGGGTTGAAGGTCACCTCGCTGCCGCAGCTCTACGTGGACCTGCTGCACTACGAGCGCAAGGGCGCCGAGCAGGCCGAGCACCTGCGCCGCGAGGCGATGGGCTACTAGCGTGGTCGAAGGGGGGTGAACGATCCCATGGCGAAGAAGAAGGCGGCCAAGAAAAAGAAGAAGTAGCGCGGCCACGGGCCGCGCCGGGCGTCACAGCGAGAGGAGGTGAGACCCTACATGGCGAAGAAGAAGAAGGCGGCCAAGAAGAAGAAGAAGTAACGCCGCTTCAGAGGTGGGGGGTGGCGGCCTCCCACCTTGCCATCAACCGGGAGGGGGCACGCGCCCCCTCCCGTTGTCCGTCTGTGCTTAAATGACCTTCGTGACCTTGCCCGCCTTGAGGCAGCGGGTGCAGACGCGAACGCGCTGCGCCTTGCCGCCGACGAGGGCCCGCATCGAGACCAGGTTCGGCAGCCAGCGCCGGCGCGTGAGCTTGTGCGCGTGACTGATCGTGTGCCCCACCGCGGGCCCCTTCCCGCAGACGTCGCAGCGCTGCGCCATGCTTGCTCCTTCGGTGTGAATGGGACCGTCCGAGACGAAGACTTCTTATAGCACGGCGCCGGGGGCCAGACAAACCGGCGGCCGCAGCGGGCTCGAGACCCCGCTGCAGTTCCTGAAGGGCGTCGGACCCCAGCGCGCGGCCCTGCTCGCGAAGAAGGGGCTGGCCACCGTCCACGACGCCCTCTTCTTCGTCCCGCTCCGGCACGAGGACCGCACCCAGCTGACGCCGCTCCGCAGCCTCGTCCCGGGCCAGACCGTCACGTGCACGGGCCGGATCGCCGGCCTGAGCCCGCCGCCGCCGGGGCGGCCGCAGGTGCCCTTCACGGTCATGCTGCGCGACGAGACGGGCCACGTGGCGGCGAGCTGGTTCCGGGCGCCGTATCTCGGACGGCTGCTGCAGCGCGGCCAGCGCCTGGTCCTGCACGGCAAGGTCGCGCGCTTCCGCGGCGTGCTCACGCTGCAGCACCCGGACTACGAGATCGTCGAGTCGGGCGACGACGATCGCCTGCACACCGGGCGCCTGGTGCCCGTGTACTCCAGCACCGAGGGGCTCGCGCAGCGCGCGCTCCGCCGGCTGATGTTCGCCATCGTCGAGGAGTTCGCGGCCGAGACGCCGGAGACGCTGCCGGAAGCCGTGCGCGCGCGGCGCCGCCTCGCTCCGCTGGCGACGGCGCTGCGCGACGCGCACTTCCCGGCCACGGAGGAGGCCGCGGGGGCCGCGCGGCGCCGCCTGGCCTTCGACGACCTGCTGTTCCTGCAGCTGGGGCTGGCCATCCTGCGCTCGCGCACCACGCGGGCGCGCGGCATCTCCATGCATGCGCCGGGCGCGCTCGCCGCCCGGCTGCGCCGCGCCCTGCCCTACCGCCTCACCGGCGCCCAGGAGCGCGTCGTCGAGGAGATCCGCCGGGACATGGCCGCCCCCTATCCGATGCACCGGCTGCTCCAGGGCGACGTGGGCTCGGGCAAGACCGTGGTCGCCGCGCTGGCCGTGCTGACCGCCGTCGAGGCGGGCTACCAGGCGGCCGTCATGGCGCCGACGGAGATCCTCGCCGAGCAGCACTACCTGACGTTCCGGGCGCTGCTGGAGCCGCTGGGGCTCCGCGTCGCGCTGCTGACCTCGGCGCTCCGGGCGCGCGAGCGCGCCGAGCGGCGGGCCGCCGTCGCGGCCGGCGAGGTCCACTGCGTCGTCGGCACCCACGCGCTGGTGCAGGAGGGCGTCGGGTTCCGCCGGCTCGGCCTCGCCGTGGTCGACGAGCAGCACCGCTTCGGCGTGGCCCAGCGGGCGCGGCTCAAGGCCAAGGGCGAGCGCCCGGACATGCTGGTGATGACGGCGACGCCGATTCCCCGGACGCTGGCGCTCACGCTCTACGGGGATCTCGACGTGAGCGTGCTCGACGAGCTGCCCCCCGGACGCCGCCCCGTGAAGACCGTGGCCCGCACGGCGGCGAAGCGGCGCGCGATCTACGCCTTCATCCGCGAGCAGATCGCGGCCGGCCGGCAGGCGTACGTCGTCTACCCGCTCGTCGAGGAGTCCGAGGCCGTCGACCTGAAGGCCGCCACCGACATGGCGCGCCGGCTGTCCGAGGAGGTCTTCCCGGACCTCGCCGTCGGCCTCCTGCACGGCCGGATGCCCTTCGAGGAGAAGGAGGCCGTCATGCGGCGGTTCAAGGAGGGCGCCCTCCACGTGCTGGTCTCCACCACGGTCATCGAGGTCGGCATCGACGTGCCGAACGCGTCGGTCATGCTCGTCGAGCACGCGGAGCGGTTCGGGCTGTCCCAGCTCCACCAGCTGCGAGGCCGCGTCGGCCGCGGCCCGTGGAGGTCCTACTGCATCCTCCTGCACGCCGCCGACCTCACCGAGGACGCGCGCCTCCGCATCGACGCCCTGGTCGGCACGACCGACGGCTTCCGCATCGCGGAGACCGACCTGGAGATCCGGGGCCCCGGGGAGTTCTTCGGCACGCGGCAATCGGGGCTGCCGGAGCTCCGCATCGCCGATCTCGTGCGCGATGCCGGGCTGCTCGAGGAGGCCCGCGGCGAGGCCCAGCGCATCATCGCCGCCGACCCCGAGCTGCGCGACCCCGCCCACCGGGCGCTGCGCCAGGGCCTGCTCGCGCGCTGGCGCGGCAAGCTGGCGCTGGCCTCCGTCGGGTGAAGATCATCGCCGGCGCCCTGAAGGGCCGGCGCCTCGTGGCGCCCCGCGGGGAGACCACCCGGCCGACGGCCGACCAGGTGCGCATCGCGCTGATGGACGCGCTGGCGCCGTGGCTGCCGGGCGCCCACGTGCTCGACCTCTTCGCGGGCGCCGGCGGTGTGGGCCTGGAGGCCCTCTCGCGCGGCGCCGCCCACGCCACGTTCGTGGAGCGCGACGCGCGGGCCGTCGCCGCCCTCCGGGCCAACGTCGAGGCCCTCGGCGTGCAGGGGAGCGCCCGGATCGTGCGCGACGACGCCACGCGAGCGCTGGCCCGCCTGGCGCGCGCCGGCGCCCGCTTCGACTTGGTCTTCCTCGATCCCCCGTACGGCAGCGGGCTCGTCGAGGACGTGCTCGTCGCGCTGGGCGAGGGCGGCCTCACCGCGCCGGGGGCCATCGTGGTCGCCCAGCACTTCACCAAGCGCGCGCCGCCGGCGCAGGCCGGCATCCTGACGGCGTGGCGCACCCGCCGCTTCGGGGAGACGACCTTGACTTTCTTTCGAGCGGGCGGGTACGATTCCCGGGCGCACGCGTCCGCCGAGTCCCCACCGCCGTGACGGGGCCGAGCACGCGAGCGACGCATCGAGCCGATGGCGGACGCGCTGCTGCGGGCGCGCGCCCCGGCGAGCCCGAGTGAGGTCCACGTGGCCAAGCGCGCCGTCTACCCCGGGATGTTCGATCCCATCCACAACGGTCACCTCGACCTCGTCCGCCGCAGCCTGCAGATCTTCGACGAGCTGATCGTCGCGGTGGTGGCCAACCCCGCCAAGGAGCCGCTGTTTCCGGTGGCCGCGCGCCTGGAGATGATCGACGAGGCGACCGCCGACCTCCGGAACAACTTCCGCATCGTCGCCTTCGACGGCCTCCTGATCGACCTGGTGGCCCGCGAGCGCGCCGACTGCATCGTGCGCGGCATCCGCGCCGTCTCGGACTTCGAGTACGAGTTCCAGATGGCGCTGATGAACCGGAAGCTGTCGAGCCGCGTGGAGACGGTGTTCCTGATGCCCCACGAGAAGTACACCTACATCTCCTCCCGGCTCATCAAGGAGGTCGCCAGCTACGGGGCCTCGGTGGCCGGGCTCGTGCCGGCGGTCGTCGAGAAGCGGCTGGCCGAGAAGTTCCCCCCCAGGGCGCCGGCCTGAGCCGGCCGGCGGACGACGTCGTGCTCGCCGAGCGCATGAAGACCCTGGCGCCCTCGTCGACGCTCGCCGTGCAGGCCAGGGCCAAGGCCCTGCGCGCGAGCGGCGTCGACGTCATCTCGTTCGGCGCCGGAGAGCCGGACTTCGACACGCCCGAGCGCATCAAGCGCGCGGCCGTCGCCGCCCTGCAGCGGGGCCAGACGAAGTACACCGAGGTGGGCGGCATCGCCGAGCTGCGCGCCGCGGTGTGCGCGAAGTTCAAGCGCGACAACGACCTCGACTACGAGCCGGCCGACGTGCTCGTGTCCGTGGGCGCCAAGCACACGCTCTACAACCTCGCCGTCGCCCTGCTCGACCCCGGCGACGAGGTCCTCGTGCCGAGCCCCTTCTGGGTCTCGTACCCGGAGCAGGCGCGGCTGGTCGGCGCCGTGCCCGTGCCCGTCCCGACCGAGGAGGCGACGGGCTTCGATCTCGACCCCGATCGCCTGCGCGCGGCGGTGACGCCGCGCACCAAGCTGGTCGTCGTCAACAGCCCGAACAACCCCACCGGCGCCGTGTTCTCGCGCGAGGCGCTCGAGGCGGTCGGGCGACTGGCCGTCGAGCGCGGCTTGTGGATCGTCTCCGACGAGTGCTACGAGGCGCTCACCTTCGGCGGGCGCCACGTGTCCATCGCCCAGCTCGCCCCGGAGATCAAGGCCCGCACGGTGGTCGTCAACACCTGCTCGAAGACGTACGCCATGACCGGCTGGCGCATCGGCTTCGCGGCCGGCCCGCGCGTGCTGATCCGGGCGATGACCGACGTGCAGAGCCAGGTCACCTCGAACCCGTCGTCGATCGCGCAGTGGGCCGCCGTGGAGGCGCTGTCCGGGCCGCAGGACGACGTCGCGGCGATGGCCGCCGAGTTCGATCGCCGCCGCGCGCTGATCGTCGAGGGCCTGAACGCGCTGCCCGGCGTGCGCTGCGTGATGCCGCGCGGGGCGTTCTATGCCTTCCCCAACGTCTCCGGGCTGTTCGGGCGGCGGACGCCGGGTGAGGGCAGGAAGCTCGGCGGCTCGGCCGACGTCACCGAGTTCCTGCTCGAGCAGGCGCGGGTCGCGGTCGTGCCCGGCGTGGACTTCGGATCGGACGCGCACGTGCGGCTGTCGTACGCGACGAGCGCCGAGCAGATCCGCGAGGGGCTGGCCCGCATGGGCGCTGCCCTCCGCACGCTGACCTGACCGGGCCGCTCCCGACGCTGCCACCGGCGCGGTCACGGCATACCGTTGCCGGCCGACCGGCGCCGGCCCCTGCCTGCCGCGGAGACCATCGCAGGACGAGGCAGCGGACGGGGCCGCGCGGCGCCCGCGGAGCCGGGCGGGCGAACCTCGCCGGCGTAGGATGAGCGGCGTGAGCGAGCGCGGCCCGGCCGGCTCTGCGCCCATGCCCGCCGACGCGCTGCGCGAGGTGGCCGGCGCCGTGGCCGAGGCGCCGGTCGTGCTCGTGATCGGCGCGAGCGACCGCGGGAAGACGACGCTGGTCACCGCGCTGGCGAACACCGCGCTCGCGCGCGGGCTCGCCGTGGGCATCCTCGACGCCGATCTCGGCCAGTCGGAGATCGGTCCGCCGACGACGATGGGACTGGGCCGGGTGCGTCGGCCGATCGCCCGGCCCGCCGAGGCCGAGGTCGTCGCGCTCGAGTTCGTCGGCGCCACGTCGCCCGCGCGGGACGTCCTGCTCTCGCTGGTCGCCGTCCGGCGTCTCGCCGACCGGGCCCGCGAGGCGCGGCTCGACCGCCTCGTGGTGGACACCAGCGGCCTGGTCGCCGGCGGGCTCGGGCGCGTGCTGAAGCAGGCGAAGATCGAGCTGCTCGATCCCGACGTGGTCGTCTGCCTCGAGCGGGCGAGCGAGTGCGAGGCGATCGTCGCGCCGTACGCGGCGCTCCGGCGGCCGCGCGTGCTGCGTCTGGCGGCCGCGGCCGCCGTGCGGCCGCGGAGCGCCGACGAGCGCCGCCGCCATCGCGAGGCCGGGCTTCGCGCCCACTTCGCCGCGGCCCGGCCGGCCGCGCTCGACCTCGGGCGCGTCGTGATCCGGCTGCCCGGTGGCTCGGCGGCGCCGGGCCCCGCCTCCCTGGCCGCGCACGCGGGCATGCTGGCCGGTCTGCAGGACGACGCACAGCGGTTACTGGGTCTGGCGATCCTGGGAAGCGTGGATCCGACGTGCAACGTGTTGCACATCGAGAGCCCGGTGGACGCCGCCCGCGTGACGGTGGTGCGGATCGGGCGGGAGCGCTACGCGTCGTGACGCCGCCGGGAGGCCGCCGCGCGCGTGTCGCGGCGGGGGTCCGGCCTCCCGGCGGCGCTCGCGGGTCCTACTTGGTGCCGCTGCCCGACGTGCTGCCGCTTCCCGACGTGGTGCCGCTGCCCGACGTGCTGCTGCCGCCCGACGGCGTCGAGGGACTGCTGCCGGGCGTCGAGGGCGACCCCGACGGCGAGGTGGTGGTCGGCGGCGACGCCGACGGCGTCCGCTCGCCCGGCCGGTCGCCGACGCGGTTGTTGCCCGACTCGGTGCAGCCGGTCAGCACGCCGGCCCCGAGGGCCAGGACGCACACACCCGTGAGCAAACTTTTCATCGCGGTCCTCCTGTGCTCGGCGTTCGAGCCGCCGACGAAAGGTGCAATCGAAGTGCCACGAACCGCGGCCCTTGATACACTAGGGCGCCTCACGCAACCCCGGTTCATCCGAGGAGAAGCCCATGAAGATCGAAGGCGCGCACGACGTCCCGGCGCCCCGCGCCACGGTGTGGGACGCATTTCTCGATCCCGAGCGGCTCCGGCAGGCGATCCCCGGCTGCGAGAAGCTCGAGGCGCTCGGCAACGACGAGTACCGGGCCGTCATGAAGATCGGCGTGGCGGCGGTGAAGGGCACGTTCGAGGGAAAGGTGAAGCTCACCGACAAGCGGCCGCCCGACTCGTACCGGATGCACGCCGAGGGCAGCGGCGGCCCGGGCTTCGTGCGCGCCGACACGGTCATCACGCTGAGTGACGTCGAGGGCGGCACGCGCGTCGCCTACAGCGCCGACGTCCAGGTCGGCGGGCTCATCGCCGGCGTCGGCCAGCGGATGCTCGGTGGCGTCAGCAAGATGATGGCCGACCAGTTCTTCGGGCGCATGAGCCAGCTCCTTCAGGGGGCGGCGTGAAGGCGGCCTACTTCAAGGAGCACGGCGGGGCCGACAAGATCCTCTACGGCGACTACCGGGACCCGGCGCCGGGCGCCGGCGAGGCGCTCGTGCGCGTGCGCGCCTGCGCCCTGAACCAGGTCGACATGCTGCTGCTGGACGGCCGCTTCCCGCCGCCGGAAGGGCTGCCGCACGTCAACGGCTGCGAGGTGGCCGGCACGCTGGAGGGCGGTGGCGCCGCCGTCGACGGCGTGGCGCCCGGGCAGCGGGTCGTCGTCTTCCCGGGGTTCTCCTGCGGGCGGTGCGAGTACTGCCTGCGCGGCGAGCGCACCGTCTGCCTGCGCTACGGATACCTCGGGGCCCACCGGGACGGCGGCTACGCGGAGCTCGTGAAGGTACCCGCCGCCAGCGTGCTGCCGCTGCCGGACTCCGTGTCGTTCGAGCACGGCGCCGCGCTGCCGCTGGCGATGCTCACCTCGTGGCACGCGCTGGTGGCCCAGGCCGACGTCCGGCCGGGACACACCGTGCTCGTGCAGGCGGCGGGGAGCGGCGTCGGCAGCGCCGCCATCCAGATCGCCCGGCTCTGCGGGGCCCGCGTGATGGCGACCGTGGGCAGCGACGACAAGATCGAGCTGGCGCGGGCGCTCGGCGCCGAGCACGTCGTCAACTACCGCACGCAGGACTTCGTGGAGGAGGCCCGCCGCTGGACGGGCAAGCGCGGCGTCGACGTGGTAATCGAGCACATCGGCGGCGAGACCTTCGAGCGCTCGGTCCACGCGCTCGGCCGGCTCGGGACGCTGGTGACGATCGGCTCTCACGACACGCACTGGGGGCGCCTGGATCTGCGGCACGTCTACTCGAAGAACCTCCGCGTGGTGGGCACCAACCTCGGGTCGATCCTGGAGCTCCGCCAGGTGATCGATCACGTGGTGGCCGGCCGGCTCCGGCCCGTGATCGATCGGGCCTTCCCGCTGCGCGACGCGGCCGCCGCCGTGCAGTACGTGCTCGACCGCCGGAACAAGGGCAAGGTGCTGCTGCTGCCGTGACGCTCGCCAGGCTGCTCGAGCGCGCCGCGCTGCGCCAGCCCGCCGCCGAGGCGGTCGTGGACGGCGGCGTCCGCCTGACCTACGCCGAGCTGCTCGCCCGCTCGCGCGGGCTCGGGCAGGGCCTCGCGCGGCTGGGCGTCGCTCCCGGCGAGCGGGTGCTGATCGCGCTCAAGAACCGCGCCGAGCACGTCCTGGCCTACTGGGCGCTGCAGGGCATCGCCGGCGTGCCGGTGCCGGTGAACTTCCGCCTGACCGCGGCCGAGCTCGCCTACGTCCTCGACGACTCCGCCGCCCGCGTGGTCCTCTTCGAGGCCGCGACGGCGCGCGCGGCGCTGGAGGCCGCTCGCGGCCGCGACGTCCGCCTGGTCCTGGTGGGCCCGCCGGACACCGCGTCCGGGGACGCCGGGGCTGGCCGCGACGTGCTCGGCTTCGACGCGCTCGCCGCCACACCGGCGCCGGCGCGCGGGCCGGCGCCGGCCGAGGCCGACCTCTCGGTGATCCTCTACACGTCCGGCACCGCGGGGCGCCCCAAGGGGGTCCCGCGCACGCACCGCAACCACCACGCCGGCGCGGTGGCCCACGTCGTCCAGTGCGGCTACACGTGGGGCGAGCGCACGCTCGGCGTCATGCCGCTCTATCACACGATGGGCATCCACGCCCTGACGAGCATGGCCGCCGTGAACGGCTGCTTCGTGTGCCAGGCCGACTGGTCCGCCGCGGCGGCCCTGCGGCTCGTCGCCGCCGAGCGCCTGACGGCGCTGTACCTGATCCCCACGCTCTTCTACGACCTGGTGCACGCGCCGGAGCTGGCGCGCACGGACGTCTCCTCGGTCCGCAAGCTGGCCTACGCCGGCGCCCCCATGCCGGCGCCGCTCACCGAGGCGTGCGTCAAGGCCTTCGCGCCCCAGATCTTCGTCAACCACTACGGCTCGACGGAGATCTACACGTTCTCGGTGCGGCCCGACGTGCACCTGAAGCCGGGCTGCGCCGGACGGCCCGGCCTGCACTCCGCCCTGCGCCTGGTCGCGGCGAGCACCGACCGGCGCGTGAGCCCGGACGACGTCGTGGCCCCGGGCGAGCGGGGCGAGATCATCGCCCGGCTCGACTCGGAGGAGGCCTTCGCCGGCTACTGGCGGCGGCCGGACGCCGACGCCCGCGCCGTGCGCGACGGCTGGTACTTCACCGGCGACATGGGCTGGATCGACGAGGACGGCGAGCTCTACGTGGCCGGGCGCGTCGACGACATGATCATCAGCGGCGGCGAGAACATCCACCCCGTCGAGGTCGAGGAGGCCATCGCGCGGCATCCCGGCGTGCGCGACGTGGCCGTGGTCGGCGAGCCCGACGAGCGCTGGGGGGAGCGGGTGGTGGCCTTCGTCGTCCCGGCGACCTCCGACCTCACCGCCGAGACCCTGGACCGGTTCTGCCGCGAGAGCGCCGGGCTCGCGGCCTTCAAGCGGCCGCGCCGCGTGGTGTTCGTGACCGAGATCCCGAAGACGGCGTCCGGCAAGATCCTGCGCCGCGTCCTGCGCGAACGCCGTTGAGGGCGATGCCGGGGGCCGCCGCGGGTGCGCCGGGGCGCCCCGTCGGGGCGCCGGAGGGCGTGGGGGGCTCCGAGGGGGCCCCCAGGAGATGATCGCGTGAGCGAGTTCCTGAGGCTGGAGCGGCAGGGGCCGGTGGCGACGCTGTGGATCGACCGCCAGGCGAAGATGAACACGATGACGGTCGCGATGCGCCACGAGTTCCCGGGCCTCTTCGACGGCCTCGACGCCGACGACGCCGTGCGCGTGGTCGTCGTCCGCGGGGCGGGGGGGCGCGCGTTCAGCGCCGGCGGCGACGTGGCCGAGTTCCTCACCCTGGCCCCCGCCGAGCTCGAGCGCTGGGGCGACACGCTGACCGCCGCCGAGCGCTGCCGCAAGCCCGTCATCGCGGCCATCGACGGCTACGCCATGGGCGCCGGCCTCGAGCTGGCCATCGCCTGCGATTTCCGGGTGGCCACGCGGCGGTCGGAGTTCGCCTTTCCGGAGGTCCGGCTGGGGATGATCCCCGGCAGCGGCGGCACGCAGCGCGCGATGCGGCTCGTGGGCATGACGCGGGCGAAGCTCTTCATGATGACCGGCCAGCGGATCTCCGCCGAGCGCGCCGAGGCCTGGGGCCTCATCACCCAGTGCGTGCCCGACGACGGCCTGGACGCCGCCGTGACCGGCCTCGCCGGCGAGCTGGCCGACCGCCCGCCGCTGGCGCTCCGCACGCTCAAGATGGTCCTGAACCGGGGCGCCGACGCCGCGCTGGAGACCGCGCTCGAGCTGGAGCGGAAATCCTACGCGTGGCTCCGGTCGACCCACGACTACGAGGAGGGCGTTCGCTCCTTCCTCGAGAAGCGGCCGCCGCGGTATACCGGGAGGTGACGCCGTGCCACGCTCGCCCTTCGGCCTGACCCTCACCAACCGCGCCGTCGTCCTCGGCCGCCAGACGGCGCGCGACCTGCTCGACATCACCATCGCCGCGGAGCAGTCCGGCGTCTTCGACGCCGTGTGGGTCGGCGACAGCCTGATCGCCAAGCCGCGGCTGGAATCGATCGCCCTGCTCTCGGCGCTGGCCGCGGTGACGAGCCGCGTGCGCCTCGGCGTCGGGTGCCTGGCGACCTTCGTGCACCGCCACCCGGTGCTGCTCGCGCACCAGTGGGCCAGCCTGGACGTGATCTCGGGCGGGCGGTCGTGGCTCGCCGTCTGCCTGGGCGGGCCCGACGAGCAGTCGAGGGCCCAGGCCATCGAGCACGCGGCGATGGGCGTGCGCTCCGACGAGCGGGTGGGACGGCTGGAAGAGGGCATGGTCATCCTGCGCAAGCTCTTCGCCGAGACCGGCGTCTCGTTCGCCGGGCGCTATCACAGCTTCGAGTCCGTCACCATCGAGCCCCGCCCGGTGCAGCAGCCGTACCCCATCTGGATCGCCAGCAACCCCACGGGGCTCACGTGGAAGGGCGGGGGCAGCGCCAGCGAGGCCGCGGTGGAGCGCGCCTACCGGCGCGTGGCCCGGCACGCCGACGGCTGGATGACGAACAAGCTCTCGCCCGAGGAGTTCCGCCGCGAGTGGGCCCGCATCGCCGCCATGGCGCGCGACGAGGGCCGCGACCCCACCCGCATCGGCACCGCCCTCTACCACAACATCAACATCAACGAGGACCGCCAGGCGGCGCTGGCGGAGTCGAAGACGTTCCTCGACACCTACTACACCTCGAACTTCAGCGCCGCCTTCGTCGAGGGCTGGACCGTCGCCGGGGGCCCCAAGCCGTGCGTCGAGCAGCTGCGGGCCTACCTGGAGGCCGGCGTCGGCCACGTCGCCCTCCGGCTCACCTCGTGGGACCAGCGCGGCCAGCTCCGCCGGTTCCTGGACGAGGTGGCCCCGGCCTTCGCGACGTGACGCCGACAGGAGCCGCGCCATGCTGACCGGCATCGACCACATCGTCATCGTCGTCCCGGACCTCGCGGCGGCCGCGAAGAGCTACGAGGCGCTCGGCTTCACCGTCGTGCCCGGCGGGCGGCACCCCACGGGCAGCCACAACGCCCTCATCGCCTTCGCCGACGGCTCCTACGTGGAGCTGATCTCGTTCTACGAGCCCAGCCCGCGCCACAAGTGGTGGGCGCCGCTGCAGCGCGGCGGCGGCCTCGTGGACTACTGCATGCAGACCGACGACCTGCTGGCCGACACGCGCGCGTTCCGCGCCGCCGGCGTCGACATCGACGACCCGTCGCCGCTGTCGCGGGTCCGGCCCGACGGGTACCAGCTGCACTGGGTGCTCTCGATTCCCCGGGGCGGCCACAAGGGCGTGGCGCCGTTCCTGATCCAGGACGAGACGCCGCGCGACGAGCGCGTGCCGCGCCAGACCAAGCACGCCAACGGCGTGACCGGTCTCGGCACCATCACCATCGCCGTGGAGGACACGGCCCCGGTCCGCGGCTGGTACGCCGCGGCGCTGGGCCAGGCCGGCGTCGCCGTCCGGCAGGACGACGTCGGCGGCGTCGGCAGCCGGTTCACCGTGGGCCCGCACAGCGTGGAGGTCCTGGCGCCGGCCGGCGCCAGCGGCCCGCTGCGCGAGTGGCTCGAGCGCCGCGGCCCATCGCCGTGGTCGGCGACGCTGCAGAACCCCGGCGGCGCCCGGGGGCCGCTCGACCCCGCCCGCACGATGGGCGCGCGCCTGTCCTACGTCTGAGAGAGGAGATCAGCGGATGATGAAGACCATCGTCGCCCTGGTGCTCGTGCTGGCGGTCGCCGCGACCGCCGGGGCCCAGCAGCCCGTGAACCTCGCGTTCGCCACCCTGGACACCGGCAGCGCCTGGTACGTCTACGGCGCCACCATGGCCGAGGTGCTGCGCAAGGTCCTGCCGGCCGGCTCCAACGTCGACGTCAAGCCCTTCGCCGGCGGCGTGGGCAACGCCAAGCTCGTGGCCCGGAACGAGACCCCGATCGGCCTGTCGTTCACGGTCACCAACCGCTGGGCGTTCGAGGGGCGGGAGGCCTACGACACGAAGCTCGAGGGGCTGCGCGCGCTGGTCGGCGGCCTCGACCGGTACTACCTGGTGGCCGTGGCCGCCCGGAAGCTCAACATCAACTCGCTGCGCGAGATCCGGGACAAGAAGATGCCGGTGCGCATCTTCACGCAGCCGGTCGGCGCCCTGGGCGAGTTCGGCGGCCGCCAGCTGCTGCGCGCGTACGGACTGTCGTACGCGGACGTCAAGGGCTGGGGCGGGAGCACCACCCACGTCGGTTACAACGTCATCGTGGACGCCTTCAAGGACGGCCGGGCCGACCTCCTGCTGGCCGTGGTGACGCCCAAGCACCCGTCGGTCTCCGAGATCGTGACCTTCGCCGACGTGAAGTTCCTGCCGATCGATCCCGAGGCCGTGAAGGCCCTCGAGCCGCTCGGCTACTCCGCGGCCACGATGGCGGCCAGCACCTTCAAGAACCAGCCCGACCCGGTGAACACGGTCGGCTTCCCGACCGTGGTCATCACCAACAAGGACCTGCCGGAGCCGGTGGCGTACACGGTGACGAAGGCCATCATCGAGAACAAGGACGCGCTCGTCCGCGGCCACGCCGGCCTCGCCGGGTTCGACCCCAAGACCGCGTGGCAGCCGGACAAGGTCGGCATCCCGCTGCACCCGGGCGCGGAGCGCGCGTACCGCGAGAAGGGGTGGATGAAATAGCGGCCGACTGGATCTTCACGGACGGCCGCATCCTCACGCTCGACCGGCGCCGGCCGTCGGCGACCGCGCTCGCCGTCGCCGGCGACCGCGTCGTCGCCGTCGGCGGCCGCGGCGAGGTGCGGGGCTGGCGCGACCGCCGCACGCGCGTCGTCGACCTGCGGGGCGCGACCGTCATCCCGGGGCTGGTCGACGCCCACGCCCACCTCGACCGCGAGGGCCTCAAGGCGGTCTTCCCGTCGCTGGCCGGGTGCCGCTCGATCGCCGACATCCAGGCCGCGATCCGCCGGCTGGCGGCCCGGCGGCCGCCCGGCGAGTGGATCGTCACGATGCCGCTCGGCGCGCCGCCCTTCTACCTCGAGCCGACCGCCGGGCTGCGGGAGCGCCGGTGGCCCACGCGCGCCGACCTCGACGCCGCGGCGCCCCGTCATCCCGTCTACATCAAGGGCATCTGGGGCTACTGGAACCGGCCGCCGGTGACGTCGATCGCCAACAGCCTGGCGCTGGCGCGCGCCGGCGTCACGCGCGACAGCGAGCCGCCCAAGGGCGTGGAGATCGTCAGGGACGCCGCCGGCGAGCCCACCGGCGTCTTCGTCGAGCACAACCTGATCCAGGTCCTCGAGTTCACCCTCATGAAGGCCGTGCCTCGCTTCACGCACGCCGATCGCCTCCGCGCGCTCGGCGAGTCGCAGCGCCGTTACGCCGCCCGCGGCGTCACGGCCGTGTACGAGGGGCACGGCGTGGCGCCGGAGGTGCTCGCCGTCTATCGCGAGGCCCACGGGCGCGGCGCGCTCCACCTGCGCTGCACGCTGGCCCTGAGCCCGACGTGGCGGGGCGCCGACGAGGCGCGCCGGGCCATCCCGGAGCTGGCCGCGTGGGCCGGGGGCCGGGGCCTGGGGGACGACCGGCTGCGGGTGGCCGGCATCTGCCTGCACCACGGCGGCGACCCCGAGGTCGCGGCGATCCTGCACGCCGCCCAGCCGTACACGGGCTGGGCCGGCTTCGTGGAGAGCGCGAACGGGCCCGACGACTACCGGGCGCAGGCCGCGCTCGCCGCCCGGCACGGCCTCCGGGTCGGGACGCTGGTCACCCGCTGCCTGCCGCAGGTGCTCGACGCGTGGGAGGCCGTGGCCCGCGAGACGCCGATCCGCGGCCAGCGCTGGGTGGCCGTGCACCTCAACGTCGCCACCGGCGCCGAGCTCGCGCGGCTGGCGCGGCTCGGCGCCGTGGCCACGACGAACCCCATCAGCTACCTCTGGCGCTCGGCGGCCGACGAGGCGCGGCGCGCGGGCGGCGCGGCCGAGACGCTCCTGCCGCATCGCGCGCTCGCCCGCCACCGCGTGCCGTTCGGCCTCGCCACCGACAACAAGCCGGCCGATCCGTGGCTGGCCTTCGCCGCCGTCGTCGCCCGTCGCGACATGGCCACCGGCGAGGCGGTCGGCCCCGGCCAGCGGCTCGGCCGGCTGCAGGCGCTGCAGGCGCTCACCGTCGGCGGCGCCGCCGTCACCTTCGACGAGGGCGCGCGCGGGACGCTGGCGCCGGGGCGGCTGGCCGATCTGGCCGTCCTCGACGGCGACCCGCTGACCTGGCCGCTCGAGACGATCGGCGAGCTGCCGTGCCGGATGACGATGGTCGGCGGGCGGCTGGTGCACGGCGATGCGTGAGGCGCGCCTCGTCCTCGGCGTCGCCTGGTCGCTGTTCCAGCTCTACACGGCCTGGGCCGGGTCGTGGGACCTGCTGCGGCAGCTGCCCCTGCACGTCGCATTCGCCACGGCCCTGGGCGTGCTGACGCCCGGCGGCCCGCGGCCGCTGTCGCGGTGGCGGGTCGCGGGCGACCTCGCGGGGGCGGTGGTCGCGCTCGCCTGCGGCGCCTACTACGTGCTCGAGAACGAGCGGCTGGCCTCGCGCATGGCGATGGTCGACGATCCTCGCACCGCCGACGTCGTCGTGGGCGTCACCCTGGTCGTGCTCCTGCTGGAGGCGGCCCGGCGCCACACGGGGCCGGCGCTCGTGGTGCTGGCGCTGGCCTTCGTCGTCTATGCCTTCGTGGGCCCCTGGATGCCGGGGTTCCTCGCGCACGGCGGCGTGAGCGCGCTCCGGCTCGTGGACCAGCAGACGCTCACGACCGGCGGCGTGTTCGGCATCCCGACGCTGGTGTCGGCGACGTACATCTTCCTGTTCGTGGCCTTCGGGGCGGCCATGGCCCGGGGCGGGCTGCTGCGGTTCTTCACCGACGTGGCGCTGGCCATCGCCGGCGGCACCCGCGGCGGCGCCGGCAAGGTGGCCGTCATCTCCAGCGGCCTCTTCGGCACCGTCAACGGCAGCGCCATCGCCAACGCCGTGACGACGGGTAGCTTCACGATCCCGCTGATGATCCGGGCCGGCTACCGGCCGGAGTTCGCGGCGGCGGTCGAGGCCACCGCGTCGATGGGCGGCCAGCTCATCCCGCCGGTCATGGGGGCCGCGGCCTTCATCATGGCCGAGACGCTGGGGGTGCCGTACTCCACGATCGCGCTGTCGGCGGCCATCCCCGGCGTGCTCTACTTCGTCGCGGTCGGCGTCATGGTCCACTTCGAGGCGGCGCGGCAGGGACTGCCCGTGCTCGCCCGGGCGGACCTGCCCCGGCTGGGCGCCGTGCTGCGGCGCGACGTCCACCTGCTGGCCGGCCCCGCGGTGCTGCTCTGGTTCCTGGTGGAGGGCCGCTCGCCCCTCTTCGCGGGCGTCTACGCGCTCGCCGCCGCGGTCGTGACCTCCTGGGTGCGCGCCGAGACGCGCATCGGGCCGCGCGCGGCCCTCGGCCTCCTCGACGACGCCGCCCGCAACGCCATGCCCGTGGCCGTCGCCTGCGCGACGGTCGGCATCGTCGTCGGCGTCGTGAGCCTCACCGGGCTCGGCCTCAAGCTGGCCACGGGCATCGTGGGGCTGGCGCAGGGCAGCCTGCTGCTCACGCTGCTCTTGACCATGCTCGCCGCGCTCGTCCTCGGCACCGGGCTGCCCACCTCGGCGACCTACATCATCACGTCGATCATGGCGGCGCCGGCGCTGGTGCAGCTCGGCGTGCCGACGCTCGTCGCCCACATGTTCGTCTTCTACTTCGGCATCCTGGCCGACCTCACGCCGCCCACGGCCATCTCGACGTACGCCACCTCGTCCATCGCCGGCGCCGACGTGTGGAGGACGCAGTGGTGGGCCATGCTGCTGGCCCTGTCGGGCTTCGTGATCCCGTTCTCGTTCGCCTACGACCCGGCGCTGCTCCTGATCGACGCCGGGGCCGTGGACATCGCCCTGCGCACCCTGGCCGCGACGCTCGGTATCGTGATGCTCGGGACCGGACTCATCGGCTACCTCTCGGGGCCGACGCGGCCGTGGGAGCGGGCGGCGCTGCTGGCCGGCGGCGTCCTGCTCATCTTCCCCGGCCTGGTGAGCGACCTGGTGGGCGCCGCGTGTCTGACGGCGGTGCTGGTGGCGCAGCGCCTGGGCCGCCGCCTCGCGGCGCCGGCGCCCTCGGTCGACTGACGTGCCGGCGGCCGTCGTCGCGGGCATCGTGGCACTGAAGGCGCGCGGCGCGGGGCCGACGGGGTGGGGAGCCGGGCGGGCTGGCGCCGGAGCGTGGTCGAACTTCGGACAGCAATGCCGCGCGCCGCTGGTCACGGTCGCGCCGCGCGCGCTCGCCATCGGACCGATCGGGCAGGTCGGAGAGTAGGAGCGGAGCCATGGGCTTCATGGACATGCGACAGTGGATCGGGCTGCTCGAGAAGGAGGGCGAGCTCCGGCGGATCACCGCCGAGGTCGACTGGGACCGCGAGCTCGGGGCCGTGGCCCGCCGGGTGCTCGAGAAGAAGGGACCGGCGCTGCTGTTCGAGCACATCAAGGGCTACCGCGCCGGGCGCTGCACCCGGCTGTTCACGGGCGGCCTCGGCGACGGCCGGCGGCTGGCGCTGGCGCTCGGCTTCCCCAGGGACGCGCCGAACCGCGACCTGGTGCAGCACGTCATGCGCAAGAACCGGGAGACGATCGCCCCGGTGATCGTGCGCACCGGGCCCGTGAAGGAGCGCATCGTCCGCGGCGACGCCGTCGACCAGACCGAGTTCCCGGTCCCGAGATGGCACTACAAGGAGGGCGGTCGCTACATCCACACCTTCTCGTGCGTCGTCACGCGCGATCCCGACACGCGCGTCATGAACGTGGGGATCTACCGGGGCATGATCGGCCGCAAGGACACGAGCCCGATGCTGCTCATCAAGGGCGGGCAGCACTGGGGCCAGCACTTCGTGAAGTACGCGGCCCGCGGCGAGCCCATGCCGGTGGCCTGCGTGATCGGCTGGGACCCGATCATGCCGTTCCTGGCCGGCTCGCCGGTGCCCGCCGGCGTGTGCGAGTGGGACGTCATGGGCGGCTATCGGGGCGAGCCGGCCGAGCTCGTGCGCTGCGAGACCGTCGACCTGGAGGTGCCGGCGACGGCCGAGATCGTGCTCGAGGGCCTGATCAGCGACGATCCGGCCACGTACGAGATGGAGGGCCCGTTCGGGGAGTACACGGGCTACGTCTCCGACGTGCCGACGCCGCGGCCGACCATGAAGGTCACCTGCATCACCCACCGGGCCGATCCGATCTTCCGCGGCTGCCTGGAGGGCACGCTGCCCGGCTCCTACAGCGAGAACAGCGTCATGTCCTCGGTGCAGCGCGCGGCCATCGCGTGGAACATCCTGAACGGCGCCGGCATCCCGGGCGTGCTCGACGTCTGGGTGCCGCCCATCACCAACGGCGTGAACGTCCACGTGCAGATCAAGAAGCACTACCAGGGCCAGCCCAAGCAGATCGCCGCCGCCCTGTGGGGCAACGCGGCGGCCCAGTACCGCTACAAGCACGTGATCGTCGTCGAGGAGGACATCGACCCGTCGTCCTACGAGCAGGTGGACTGGGCCTTCGCCCACCGCGTCAACGCCGGCGAGGGGGGCCTCGTGGTGTTTCCCGGCATCTTCGGCTCGCCCATCGATCCCAGCACGCCGGCCGAGGACAAGGACGTGCAGCAACTCGGCACCGGCCTCTGGAACCGCGTGCTGATCGACGCCACCCGATCCTGGAAGCACCCGCGGCGCCCCGAGTGGGACGGCGAGCGCTTTCCGCCGACGGTCCGCCCGGCCCCCGAGGACGAGGCCCGCGTGCGCGCGCGCTGGGAGGAGTACGGGCTCGGCGACGTCTGAAGCGCTGCCCGGGTCAGGTCTGGAGGCGCGGGCGCGATGGTCTGCGCTGCGCCCTGGCGCAGCCGGGGAACGGCGCCGGCGAAGCTCGACGTCGGTGCCTCATAACGGGCGGCTGCCGCCGGCCGGCAAGAGGCTTCACCGGCCGGCGACCGCCTCGTCCGAACGGGGTCTTTCAGGCCGTCTTGATCGCCGCCTTCACCTTCGCCACGGTGGCGGCGTCGAGCTGGCCGACACCGTGGTCGCGACGGGCGTGCTCGGCCGCCTGCCGGAGCACGTCCTCCTCGGTCTCGCCGCGGGCCTCGATCGAGCAGCCCGGGAACAGCTCACCGCATCGTAGAACCTTCGCCATCGCCGACCTCCTTCGGGCGGCCGCGCCGGGCGCGGGCGCCGTCATTCGGGACTGGCCATGGCCAGGACCTGCTCGCGCGTCAGCTCCATCCCGTGCACCTCGCGGGCGTGCTCCTGGGCCCGGGCGACGAGCGTCTCGTCGTCGCGCCCTCGCACCACCGTCCCGCACGGACACGTGATGATCTTCGCCATGCGCGCCTCCTGCCGGGCCGTCCCCACTGCGTGCGATACTCGCTCGCGCGCGTTGCCAGGAGGTTGCCGGCGCCTTGGGGAAACCTTGGAAGAGTCCGCTGCGACTCTACCTGACCGGGCGGCTCACCGCCGAGCGGGGTGAGCGCCGCTTCGACGAGCGCCGGCTGCCGGGCCGCCAGGGCCGCCGGGCGCTGGTCTATCTCGCCCTCGAGCGCGCCCACCCCGTGCCGATCGACGAGCTGGCCGACGCCGTGTGGGGCACCGCGACGCCGGCCGGCGCCTGGGAGACCGCGCTGAGCGCGATCGTCAGCAAGCTGCGGGCGGCGCTGCGCGGCCTGGACGCGCGCTGCGCCGTGACCACCGCCGCCGGCTGCTACCAGCTCGTCCTCCCAGAGGACGCCTGGGTGGACGTGGAGGCCGCCCGCCGGGCGCTCGACGAGGCGGAGGGCCACCTCCGTGCCGGCCGGCCGCGAGCCGCCTGGGGTCCGGCCAACGTGGCGGCCGCCGTCGCCGCCCGCCCGCTCCTGGGCAGCGTGGAGGGCGAGTGGATCACCCGCACGCGGATGGCGCTCCGCGAGATGCGCGTGCGAGCGCTCGAGTGCCTCGCCGCCTCGGCCCTCGCGAACGGCGAGCACCCGCTGGCCGCCGCCCTGGCCCGGACCATCGTCGAGCTCGAGCCGTTCCGCGAGACCGGCTGGCAGTGGCTGATGCGGGCGCTGGCGGCGGCCGGCAACCGCGCCGAGGCGGTACGCGCCTACGGGCGCTGCAAGGCGCTGCTGGCCGAGGAGCTCGGCGTGTCGCCGGCGCCGGAAACCGAGGCGATCGTCAAGGCGCTGCAGGCGCGACGCTGACGGAGGTGGCGGAGGCGCGAGTCGGGCTGGCCGCCGAGACCGGCGTCTGGCAACGCCCGGTGATCCGGGACCAGCTCGAGAAGCTCGCGCAGACCTCGGCAGGCGCCCGTGACCGCACCGTGACTGCGCCACGGTCGCGCGTTCTCCTGGATCGTCGACTCTGTCGACACCGCCTCGCGATGCTCCCGATCATCAGGGCCTGGGCCACGGCATCTCGTGACGGGAGTCGGGTGCTCATCGGAACGCCCGGGCCCCGGCGCCCTGCGTTCTGCTATGGTGATCCCTGATGAAGATCACCGCCGTCGAGGCGGTCCCCCTGGCGATCCCGCTGCGGCCCACGTCGCCGCCGTCTCCGTGGGCGGCGGGCGCCGGCAAGCAGCTGCTCGTGCGCGTGACGACCGACGACGGGCTCGTCGGCTGGGGCGAGTGCTTCGCCTACGGCGCGCCGCTGGCCGTCGCCAGCGTGGTCGACGACGCGCTGGCGCCGCTGGTGGTCGGGCGGGATCCGCTGCAGGTCGAGACCGTCAGCCAGGCCATGCACCAGGCGCTCATGATCTGGGGGCGCCGCGGGCTCGGCATGTTCGCGGTGAGCGGGGTGGAGCTGGCCCTCTGGGACATCGCCGGCAAGGCGCGCGGCGTGCCCGTGCACGCGCTGCTCGGCGGCGCCGGCCGCACGCGGCTACCGGCCTACGCCAGCCTGCTGCGCTTCGCCAGGCCGGCCGACGTGGCCCGCGCGTGCACCGCCGCCGCCAAGCAGGGCTACACGGCCGTCAAGCTGCATCAGATCGACCTGGAGTCGGTGGCGGCCGCCCGGGAAGCCGTCGGCGACGGCGTCGAGCTGATGCTCGACACGAACTGCCCCTGGTCGGTAGAGGAGGCGATCCGCACGGGCCGCCGGCTCGAGCGCTACAACCTCCGCTGGCTCGAGGAGCCGGTGTGGCCGCCGGAGGACTACGCGGGCCTGGCACGCGTGCGCGCAGCGATCGCCATCCCGATCGCGGCCGGCGAGAACGAGGCCACGCTGCACGGCGCGCGGCACATCATCGAGGCCGCCGCGGTGGACATCGTGCAGCCGAGCGTGACGAAGGTCGGCGGGCTGTCGGAGATGCGGAAGATCGCGGTCCTCGCCGAGGCGACCGGCGTCACCTTCCAGCCGCACTCGTACTACTTCGGCCCGGGGCTCGCGGCGACGCTTCACGTCCTCGCGGCGACACCGGCGGCGCCGTTCGTCGAGTTCCCGCCGGGCTCGCTCGAGGCCTCGCTGACGGCCGAGCCGCTGGTCTGCCGCCACGGCGTCGTCACCGTGCCCGACCGCCCCGGCCTCGGCGCCGATCCCGACCCTGCCGTCCTCGCCCGCTATCCCTACGACCGCAGCGGAGCGCGGCCCTTCTATCTGACTTGACCGACATGGGGGCCCCCGACATGGCCCCCAACCCCCCAGCGCTCGGCACGCCCCGGCGTGGCCGTGGCGCCCCCTGGAGCCGTTCTAGCCGGACAACCTCAGGCGATCCTGCGGCGTCGGGCGTCGCCCGTCGCCGCCTGACCCCGATCCTCGGGCTCGACGCCGACGCGGTGCACGTAGACGAGGTGACCGCCGAGCCAGCCGCCGATCCCCAGGAGGAGGGCGCCGGCGATGGTCAGGGCCTCGGGCAGGCTCGAGGTGGGCGGCACGAACTGCGTGCCCCATTGCGTCCTGAGGAGGAAGCTCACCGCGAACAGCAGCAGCGTGGCCACGTTCACGAGCATGTGGTAGGTGGCCAGCCTGCGGGCGCGCCCGCTGAGCGAGAAGTAGTCGATGAGGCCGGGCACGGCCGCCAGGAGCCCGCCCACGATCCCGGCCGCGATGTTGTAGAAGGCCAGCGTACCCCAGATCGGCGCGTCCGTGAGCAGCGTCAGCGCGTCGAACACGACCGCGGTGAGGAGCAACCCCAGCGGGAAGACGACCAGCATCGGATGGACCGGATGTCGCTCGATCGACGCAGGCGTCGTCACGACCGTGTCACGGTGCATTCGAGGTGCCACTGGCCACTGTGTACCGAGATGCGCACCGCGCCAGCCGCCTCGTGCGGGCTTCGGCCACCGCCAGGCCGACGACACGACGTATACGCCGGCGCCGGACTGGTGTTCGAGTGGCGACTGGCCGCCGCGATCCGGCGTTGGGGACTCTCGGCGACGTCGTGGCTGACGCCGTGGCGGCGAGGCGCGGTTTACTTGACGCTTCCGCCGTGCGCGCCGGTCTCGTGTCGGCGCCGATGTGCAGCGTGCTGGCAGAGGCGCGCAGACGCGCTCCCGACGACGATCGGTCCGCGCGCCCCGAGAAATCGTGGTCTCGCGCCGATCGTCGATCGTGGTGTCCTCCAGACGGTGTTGAACCCCGGGTGTAGATGCGCGGCACGCGGGAGGAGAACGCCATGCTGGCTTGCTCGCTCGATCGTGCTTCCCACCTCGACCGGCTGGGCGACGAGATCGCCGAGCTGGCGGCCCACCTGGACGCCGCGACGGCTCGCCTCCTCGAACTGATCCGGGAATTCGACGCGCGCGAGGGCTGGGGCACCGGGTTCTCGTCCTGCGCCGCGTGGCTCTCCTGGCGCGTCGGCCTCGAGCCCGGCGCGGCTCGCGAGCGCGTCCGGGTCGCCCGCGCCCTGGGCGCGCTGCCGCGCATCGCCCGGGCGCTCGCGCGTGGCGGGGTGTCGTATTCGAAGGTGCGCGCGATCACGCGGGTCGCCACGCCGCCATGCGCGAGCTCCTTCACGCCATCTACAGCGTGGCCACCCATCGCTGCCCCTTCGTCCCCCGGGTCGTCGCAGAAGGCACCCGTCCGTGAAGAAACGACTCGACCGTCCTCACGGTATCTCAGCGCAGGCGATGACGCTCCTTGAATCGCCGGGGGTGAGCCGCGTCGGCACGACGAACACGGCCGCGGTGAGGAGCAACCCCAGCGGAAAGACCACCAGCATCGGATGGACCGGATGTCGCTCGCTTCGCCGCCGCAACCCTGCCCTGGGGGAGGTCTCGGAGGGGGCCGTCGGGGCCCCTTCCGAATCAAATTGCCGCCGGCGCGGCGACGGCGGCCCGCAGCGCGAGGCAGAGCGGGATGGTCACCAGCACGACGCTCGCGACGACGGTCAGCGTGGCGCTCACGCCGATGGCGTCGCCGAGCAGACCGTACAGCGAGGGCGCGACCGACGAGGCTCCGATGCTGAGCGTGTAGTACAGGCCGTAGGCCCGCGAGCGCCGCTCCGGCATGACGAGGTCGGCGACGGTGCCGTAGAGGACCGACGACGTCCCGTTCAGGGCGACGCCGAGCGGCAGCAGCGCCGCCCACGCGATCGTCAGCGGCGAGGCGACGACGGTGAGGATGGCGACGGCGGTGAGCGCTTCGGTCAGCACCACCGTCCTGATGACGCCCACGCGCTCGGCGGCGAGGCCGCAGACGAACTTGCCGGCGGCGCCGCCGGCGAAGAGCAGGGCGAGGGCGGCCCCCACGCCGGCCACCGACGAGCCCTTGGCGACCAGCGCGAAGGGCAGGAACGTGATGAAGCCGGTGCGCGTGGCGTTGTCGATCATCCCGATCGTCGCCAGCGCCCCGAAGCCGCGCGAGTCCCGGATGCCCCACCCCGAGCCGCCCGAACCGGCCGCCGTCTCGGCCGCCGCCCGATCGCCCGCGCCGAGCCGGCCGAGCACGATCGGCAGCGCCAGCGCGACCCCGAGACCGAGCACGCCGTAGGCGGCGCCGGCCACGCGCCAGCCGGCCACGGCCGCGGCCAGGCCGACGGCCGCCGTGGCCGCCACCTTGCCGAGGTCTCCGGCGAAGTTGTACGTGCCCAGCGCGGCGCGGCGCCCGCCCGCCTCGAACGCCCGCGAGATGATCGACGAGGAGAGCGGGTGCTGCACGCCGGAGCCCAGCCCGGCCAGCAGCAGCACGCCGAGCAGCGCGACGAAGCCGCCGGACCAGCTGGCCACGATGAACCCGAGCCCGGTCACGGCCGTGCCGGCCGCCAGCAGCCGGCGCTCGCCCCAGCGCTCGGCGAGCAGGCCGGCGGGGATCTGGAACACGGCCATCGCCCCCGTGTAGGACGTCCTGATGATCCCGACCTGGGTCAGCGACAGGCCGAACTCGGCGGCCCACACGGGCAGCAGCACGTAGAGGATGTCCGAGAAGCCGTCGTGCAGGAAGTGAGCGCCGGAGGCGGCGCCGAGCACGGCCCGGGGGCGGCGTATCACGCCGCGATCATCGCCCGCCCCCGGGGCGGGCGCAAGGACGCCCCGGCCGAGGGGCGCGGGTAGAATACCGGGCAGCACGGAGGCCGTCATGACGATCAGCATCACCCGCGTCTACACCCGCACCGGTGACGGGGGCGAGACCGCGCTCGTCGGCGGCGCCCGCGTGCCGAAGGACTCGCCGCGCATCGAGGCCTACGGGACGATCGACGAGCTGAACGCGATCGTGGGCCTGGCCCGGACCTTCAACGAGGAGCGCCTGGCCGACGGCGAGCACCACCGGTGGCTCGACGAGACGCTCAAGCGGATCCAGAACGAGCTGTTCGATCTCGGCAGCGAGCTGGCCACGCCGCCGGGGGCCGAGTACGAGGGCATGTTCAGGGTGGGCGAGGCGCAGGTGACGGCCCTCGAGCAGCTCATGGATCGCTGCCAGAAGGACCTCGAGCCGCTCCGCTCGTTCACGCTGCCGGGCGGCGGTCGCGTGAACGCGTTCCTGCACCAGGCGCGCACGGTCTGCCGGCGCGCCGAGCGCGAGGTGCTGCGGCTGTCGCGGGTGGAGCCGATCGGGGAGTGGCCGCTGAAGTACGTCAACCGCCTGAGCGACGCCCTCTTCGTCCTCGGCCGGTGGGTGGCGCGCCACGGTGGCGAGAAGGAGTACCTCTGGGAGCGTGGCCTGGCCAGCCACGCCCGCGCTCGCAGCCGCAAGCGCTCCTAGCCGACGTGGGGGGCCCCGAAATGGCCCCGTCCCCCCACGCTCGTCGCGCCCCGGCGCACCCCGGGGCGCTCCTCGGGAAGACGCGGCCTCGTCAGCGGCCGGCGCGGGCGAGGGCCTGTCGAACGGTGGTGCTTCGCAGCAGCACGATGATCACGCCCAGGGGCAGGCTCCAGACGACCGCGGTGCCGATGCCCATCATCACGCCCATGGCCGTGAAGAACTCGTGCGGCAGGGCGCCGGTGTCGAACATGCGGGCGGTCACGGCCAGCCAGGTGGAGACCCACACCAGGCCGAACCCGATGACGAACACCAGGGCGAACCAGGCGAGCACTTCGAGGACCGGCCGCGTCCAGCGACGCAACCTCAGGAATTGCGCGCCGGCGATCATGGCCACGGCCGCCGCGGCGGCCTGACAGACGGCCAGGCCCTGGAAGACGTCCAGCAGCGAGGCCACTCAGACCAGCGGCAGGGGGGCGTCGAGCGGCGGCTGGAAGAGGACGCCGGTGCCTGGCGACGAGATCGCCCGCCAGGCCGCGAGGCCCATGGCCGCGCTCATGAGGGCGAGCGCGCCGCTGACGATGAACAGCCAGCCGATGATGGTCACGGTCGTCGGTCGGCGCGATCGGTATGGGTCCATGAGCCCATCGTAAGCGCTGCGGGCGCCCGGCCCCTACCGCTTGACGCGGCCCATTGCGGTTCAGTATTTTTAAACCGGCATTCATCGACAATGAATCCAGGCGGCCACCAGACGTCCGCGTCCGAGCCGGCGCCCACCAGGGTCAGGCTGCGCCTCACGGTCAACGGCGAGCCCCGCGAGGTGCTGGTGCCGGTGCACAGGAGCCTCCTCGAGGTCCTGCGCGAGGACCTGGACCTGGTCGGCACCAAGCACGGGTGCGAGCTGGGCGAGTGCGGCACCTGCACGGTCCTGGTGGACGGCGCGCCGGTGCTGTCCTGCCTGATGCTCCCGGTCGAGGTGGAGGGCCGGGCCGTCACGACGGTCGAGGGGCTCGCGGAGGGCGGGCGGCTGCACCCGCTGCAGCAGGCCTTCGCCGAGCTGGGCGCCGCCCAGTGCGGCTACTGCACGCCGGGCGTCCTGCTCACCGCCAAGGCGCTGCTCGACACGACGCCGGCGCCCAGCCGCCAGGACGTCAAGGAGGCGCTCGCCGGCAACCTTTGCCGCTGCACCGGGTACACCAAGATCCTCGACGCCGTCGAGCTGGCGGCGCTGCGCATGGGGGGGCGGCGATGAGCGCAGACCGTACGTCTCCGGGGCCCGGCCCCGCCGGTCCAGTCTCGCGCGCGCCCGCCGGCAAGCCGGACTTCGCCGTGATCGGGCGGCCGCTGCCGAAGATCGACGCCTGGGGCAAGGTCACCGGCGAGACCCGCTACGCCGACGACCTGGTGCTGCCGCGCATGGCGTACGGCCGGCTCCTGCGCTCGCCGCATCCCCACGCGCGCATCGTGCGCATCGACACGGCCGCGGCGCGGGCGCTGCCGGGCGTCTACGCCGTCCTCACCGGCCAGGACCTGCCGCGGGTGAAGTTCGGCATCCTGCCCGTCTCCCAGGACGAGGAGGCGCTCTGCACGGAGAAGGTTCGCATGGTCGGCGACGCCGTCGCCGCCGTCGCCGCCGTGGACGAGGAGACCGCCGACCGGGCCTGCCGGCTGATCGACGTCGAGTACGAGCCGCTGCCGGCCCTGATGTCGATCGAGCAGTCGCTGGCGCACCCCGAGGTCCGCATCCACGAGTACGGCGACGGCCCCAACGTCCACAAGAACGTGTCGTTGCAGTTCGGCGACGTCGAGGCCGCGTTCGCGCAGGCCGACCTGGTGCGCGAGGACGTCTTCTTCTACGAGGGCAACACGCACCTGCCGATGGAGCAGCACGCCGCGGTGGCCCAGTGGGGGTTCGACGGCCGGCTGACGCTCTGGTCGTCCACCCAGACGCCGCACTACGTGCACCGGCTCCTCGCGAAGATCCTCGACGTGCCGGCCGCGCACGTCCGGGTGGTGGCCGCGCCGGTGGGCGGCGGCTTCGGCGGCAAGCTCGACCCGTTCGCCCACGAGATCGCCGCCTGCGCGCTGTCGCGCCTCACCGGCCGCCCGGTCAAGATCGCGCTGACCCGCGAGGAGGTCTTCTACGTCCACCGCGGGCGGCATCCGGTGCTGATGTGGCTGAAGACGGGCTTCACCCGGGACGGGCGCATCACCGGCTCGCACATCAGGACCTGGCTGGACGGGGGCGCCTACGGCTCCTACGGCGTGGCCTCGACCTTCTACACGGGCGTCATCAATCCCGTGACCTACCAGATCCCCGTGTACAAGTTCGAGGGCGCGCGCATCTTCACCAACAAGCCGCCGTGCGGGCCCAAGCGCGGCCACGGCACCCCGCAGCCGCGCTTCGCGCTCGAGGTGCAGATCGACAAGGCCGCCGAGCAGCTCGGCCTCGACCCCGGCGACATGCGGCGGCGCATCCTGTGCGAGCCGTTCACGAAGACCGCCAACCACCTGACGGTGACGACGATCGGGCTCGGCGAGTGCATCGACCGGGTCGTCGAGGCCTCGGGCTGGCGCGCCAAGTGGGCGGGATGGCGGCGATCGCGCGCCCCGGGGCGCGGCGCGCGCCGGCGCGGGATCGGCATCGCGTGCTCGGCGTACATGACGGGCGCCGGGACGGCGATCTACTGGAACAGCATGCCGCACTCGGGGGTGGTCCTCCGCGCCGACCGCAGCGGCGGCGTGACCGTCCTCTGCGGCGCCACCGACATCGGGCAGGGGTCGGACTCGATCCTCGCGTACCTGCCCGCCGAGGTGCTCGGCATCGAGCCGAAGGACGTCCACGTCCATCCCGCCGACACGGCGCTGACGCCGGTGGACCTGGGCTCGTACTCCTCGCGCGTGACGCTCATGTGCGGCATGGCCGCCATCCAGGCGGCGCGCCGCCTGCGCGGGGTGATGGCGACCGCGGTCGGCCGCAAGCTGGAGGTCGAGCCCGGCCGGCTGGTGTTCCGCGACCGGAAGGTCGGCGTCCCCGACGACTGGGACCGGGCCGTGCCCTTCGCGCAGGCCGTCGAGCTGGCCGAGGCCATGCACGGCGTGCTCGCCTTCCCCGGGTCCTACGCGCCGCCGCGGCGCGCCGGCAAGTACAAGGGCGGCGGCGTCGGGCCCTCGCCCTGCTACTCGTACTCGGCCTGCGTCGTGGAGCTCACGGTGGACGAGGAGACCGGCGAGGTCGCGCTCCACGACGTGTGGGTCGCCCACGACATCGGCCGCGCCCTGAACCCGCTGCTGGTGGAGGGCCAGGTCGAGGGCTCGATCTACATGGGCATCGGCGAGGCGCTCATGGAAGGCCAGGTCTTCCGCAAGGGGCTGCACAAGCAGCCGTCGATGCTCGATTACAAGAGCCCGACCACGCTCGAGACGCCGGAGATCCACACGATCCTCGTGGAGACCGACGACCCCGAGGGGCCCTTCGGCGCCAAGGAGGCGGGGCAGGGGCCCCTGCTGCCCGTCATCCCGGCCATCGCCAACGCCATCTACGACGCCGTCGGCGTGCGCGTGGACGAGCTGCCCATCGGGCCGGAGAAGATCCTCGAGGGTCTGGAGCTGGCGCGCCGGGGCAAGCCGGCGCGCGTGGGCCCCGCGCGGATCCCGCTCTTCACGTTCAAGGAACCGCTCGTGGTGGAGTCGGCGTTCGGCCAGCCCGCCGACGCCATCGCCCTGCGGCCGTTCTCGGATCCCGAGGACGCGTCGTGATCGCGGTGGTCTCGGGCGTGGTGGCTCATCGCCGGCCGGGGTGGGGCGGGGGGCTGCTTCCCCGCGACACGCTCTCCACGCGGGCTGGGCGCCCGTCGCGGAGCCACGACGATGTCGTTGCTGGCCCCGTCGACCCCCGGAAGACACGGTCGCGGGGAGGCAGCCCCCCGCCCCGCCCCGGCCTGGCGTCGGCGGCCGCTTCGGCACGACGGAAACCCGGTCGCGCAGCGGGAGCGGCCATGCCGTTCGCGCGGAGCGAGTCGACCGCCGCTCATCGCGCGGCCACCTCGCTCTGCGAGCAGCGGAGGGCGTGCGGCCGGGAGCGAACGTCCATCGGCGTGCGCATCGGCGCCTCGGGCGTGGGGACTGCGGTCTGCCGTGTGGACGTTCGGGGCAGCGTCGGAGTCCTGGCGTCGGGCGGGGGCGCTTCGTGGGGCGACGGACCTGCGCCCGTCCTCGCGATCGTGGGTCGGAGGGGCGCAGCATGCTGAGGTTGCCGCCGTTCGTGTACCTGGCGCCGAAGACGGCGGATGAGGCGGCGCGGATGGTCGCGGAGCACGGGCGCGAGGCGATGCTCGTGGCCGGAGGGACGGATCTCTACCCGAACATGAAGCGGCGGCAGTTCGAGCCGACGGTGCTCGTGGGCTTGAACGGGATCGGCGAGCTGCGCGGCGTGCGAGGCGACGCGCGGCGCGGGCTCTCGCTGGGGCCCACGACGACGCTCGCGGCGGTCGCGCGCCATCCCGACGTGGCGCGGCACTACCCGGCGCTGGCGACCGCGGCGGGGCTCGTGTCGTCGCCGCAGCTGCGCAACGTGGGCACCGTCGGCGGCAACGTGTGCGTCGACACGCGCTGCAACTACTACAACCAGTCCTACGAGTGGCGGAGGGCCATCGGCTTCTGCATGAAGAAGGACGGGGACATCTGCCTGGTGGCGCCGGGCAGCCCGCGCTGCTGGGCGGTGTCCTCCTCGGACACGGCGCCGGTGCTCTGGAGTCTGGGCGCGACGGTGCGGCTCGTCGGCCCGTCGGGCGAGCGCACGGTGCCGCTCGCCGGCCTCTACCGCGATGACGGCATCGACTATCTGGCCAAGCGGCCCGACGAGGTGCTGGCGGAGATCGGCCTGCCGCCCGCGGACGGCTGGCGATCGGTCTACCTGAAGCTGCGCCGGCGCGGCTCGTTCGATTTCCCGGTGCTCGGCGTCGCCGTGGCCCTGCGGCTCGAGGGCGGGGTCGGCCGCGGCGAGGCGCCGCCGACGGTGCGCGAGGCGCGTGTGGTCCTGGGCGCCGTCGCCTCGTGGCCGCGGGAGGCGCCGGCGGCGTCCCGGGCGCTCGTCGGCCAGCCGCTGACCGACGACGTGATCGCGGCGGCCGCGGACGCGGCGGCGGGGCCGTCGAAGCCGCTCGACAACACCGACTACGCCCACTTCTACCGCAAGCGCATGACGCGCGTGTTCGTCGCGCGCGCCCTCCGCCAGCTCGCCGGCCTGGAGGGCGACGGGCGCGCCGACCAGGAGATCGCATGACGCCGGACCCGGGTCTCGCCGGCGCCGATCCCGTGCGGGGGCTGGACGGCGCGTTCCGCGGGTTCGTCGGGGCGGTGATCGGCCGCGACACCGGGACCGACCGCCTGAAGATCGCCGCGCCGGTCGGCCGGCGGACGGTGGTCGCCGTGGACCGGCGGCACGTGGCGGGGATCGCGTGACCACGCTGGGCGGGCGGATCAGGGCGCTGCGGACGGAACGCGAGATGCAACAGCGTCAGCTGGCGGAGAAGGCGGAGCTCGCGCCGAGCATGGTCTCGCAGATCGAGTCGGGACGGCTCACCCCCTCGCTCAACACGCTGCGCCGGCTGGCCGAGGCGCTGGGCGTGACGATCGGCGCGCTGTTCGACGGGCAGCCGGCGGGCCGGATCGTCGTGTCGCGGCACAGGGACCACCCGGTCGTCTCGTTCGACGGCAGCACCGAGCAGTGGGCCGTGCTGGGCGCCGGGCTCTTCGAGGGCAAGATCCGCGCGGTGGTCTCCACGCTGGCGCCGAAGTCGCGCGGCATCGATACCGACAAGGTCGTCATCAAGGCCGGGCAGATGAAGCTGTTCTACGTGCTGGAGGGCCACGTCGCGCTCCTGTACAACGGCGAGCGCCACGTGCTGGACGCGGGCGACAGCGCCCTCCTCGACGGCGGCTCGCCGCACGGCTGGGAGAACCTCGGCACCCGGAAGGCGCGCGCCCTCTGGGTGATCCTCGGATAGGTCGGAGAGCGTCATGGCTGACCCGCACGAGCACGCGCCGGTCGACTACCGGACGGATCCGTCCCGCTACCGCCACTGGCGGCTCGCCTTCGACGGCCCCGTGGCGACGCTCGCCATGGACGTCGAGGAGACCGGCGGCCTGCGCCCGGGCTACGAGCTGAAGCTCAACTCCTACGACCTCGGCGTGGACATCGAGCTGCACGACGCCGTGCAGCGCCTGCGCTTCGAGCATCCCGAGGTCGGCGCCGTCGTCGTCACCTCGGGCAAGGAGCGCGTGTTCTGCGCCGGCGCCAACATCCGCATGCTGGGGCAGTCGAGCCATGCCTGGAAGGTCAACTTCTGCAAGTTCACGAACGAGACGCGCAACGCCATCGAGGAGGCCACCGCGGAGTCGCGCCAGACCTACCTGTGCGCCGTGAACGGCCCGTGCGCCGGCGGCGGCTACGAGCTGGCGCTCGCCTGCGACTGGATCGTCATGGCCGACGACGCCACCACCTCGGTGTCGCTCCCCGAGGTCCCGCTGCTCGCCGTGCTGCCGGGCACGGGCGGCCTCACCCGCCTGACCGACAAGCGCCGCGTGCGGCGGGACCGGGCCGACTTCTTCTGCACCACCGAGGAGGGCGTGAAGGGCAAGCGCGCGGTGGAGTGGGGCCTCGTGGACGAGGTGGTCCCGCGCTCGCGCCTGGCCGAGGCGGCGCGCCAGCGGGCGCGGGAGCTCGCGGCACGGACGGACCGCCCGGCCGGCGCCCGGGGCATCGCCCTGACCCCGCTCGAGCGGGCGCTGACCGCCGATGGCGTGGATTACGAGCACGTGGCCTGCCGCATCGACCGCGGCCGCGGCATGGCCGAGATCACCGTGAAGGGGCCGGCCGCCCCGCCGCCCGCGGACCCGGCCGGTGTCCACGCCCTGGGCGCGGCCTTCTGGCCGCTGGCGCTGGCCCGCCAGCTCGACGACCTGATCCTGCACCTGCGCACCAACGAGCCCGAGGCCCGGGTCTGGGTGGTGCGCACCGAGGGCGACGCCGACCGCGTGGAGGCCCACGACCGGCTGCTCGCCGACCACGCCGGCGACTGGCTCGTGCGGGAGATCCGCCTGTATCTCCGGCGCGTGTTCAAGCGGCTGGACGTCACCTCGCGCTCGATCTTCGCGCTGATCGAGCCGGGCTCCTGCTTCACCGGCACGCTGCTCGAGCTGGCCCTCGGCGCCGACCGCTCGTACATGCTGGCCGGCACGCGCGAGGGTGCCGCCGCGCCCGCGGCCACGGTGCGGCTGACGGCCGTGAACTTCGGCGCCTACCCGATGCCCAACGGGCTCGGCCGGCTCGCCAGCCGCTTCCTCGGCGAGCCCGGGCGCGTGGACGACCTCGAGGGCCGCGCGGGCCAGGACCTGGACGCGGCCGCGGCCGCCGACGCCGGGCTCGTGACCTTCACGCCGGACGACATCGACTGGGACGACGAGGTGCGGCTGGCCATCGAGGAGCGCGCGGCGTTCTCGCCGGACGCGCTCACGGGCATGGAGGCCTCGCTGCGCTTCGGCGGCCCCGAGACGCTCGAGACCAAGATCTTCGGCCGGCTCAGCGCCTGGCAGAACTGGATCTTCCAGCGGCCGGGCGCCGTCGGCCCCCGGGGAGCGCTCCAGGTCTACGGCACCGGGCAGCGCGCGGAGTTCGATCCGAGGAGAGTGTGATGAGCGTCGATTACCTGGAGCGGATTCCCAACAACGTCGGGCTCAAGGACAACCGGCGGTTGCTCCGCGCGCTCGAGGAGTGGCAGCCGAAGTTCCTCGAGTGGTGGAAGGAGATGGGCCCCGAGGGCTTCCAGACGAAGGACGTCTACCTCCGCACCGCGGTGAGCGTGGACGCCCAGGGCTGGGCCCAGTTCGGCTGGACGCGGATGCCCGAGTACCGCTGGGGCATCTTCCTGGCCGAGCCCGAGCCGGGTCGGGTCGTGGGCTTCGGCGACCACCGCGGGCAGCCGGCCTGGCAGGAGGTGCCGGGCGAGTACCGCGGCGTGCTGCGGCGGCTCATCGTCACGCAGGGCGACACCGAGCCGGCCTCGGTGGAGCAGCAGCGCCACCTCGGGCGCACCTGCCCCTCGCTGTACGATCTCCGGAACCTCTTCCAGGTGAACGTCGAGGAGGGCCGGCACCTCTGGGCCATGGTCTACCTGCTCGACGCGTACTTCGGACGCGACGGCCGGGAAGAGTCCGAGGCGCTGCTGCAGCGGCGCTCGGGCGACCGCGATCGGCCGCGCATCCTCGGCGCCTTCAACGAGCGCACGCCCGACTGGCTGTCGTACTTCATGTTCTGCTACTTCACCGACCGCGACGGCAAGTACCAGCTGGCCAGCCTGGCCGAGAGCGGCTTCGACCCGCTGGCGCGCACGTGCCGCTTCATGCTCACCGAGGAGGCGCACCACATGTTCGTCGGCGAGACGGGCATCGGCCGCGTCGTGCAGCGCACGTGCGAGCTGATGCGGGAGCACGACACCGACGACGTGCGGCCGTACGGCGGCATCGATCTGGCCACCGTCCAGCGCTACCTGAACTTCCACTGCTCGGTCTCGCTGGACCTCTTCGGCTCGGAGATCTCCACGAACGCCGCCAACGCCTACACGATGGGGCTCAAGGGCCGCTTCGAGGAGAGCAAGCGCGACGACGACCACCGGCTGACCGGCGCCACCTATGCGGTGACGGCGCTCGACGGCGACCGGCTCGGGCTCCGCGAGGAGCCGGCGCTGACGTCGCTGAACGAGCGGCTGCGCGACGACTACATCGCCGACTGCCAGCGCGGCGTCGACCGGTGGAACCGCGTCATCCGCGAGCACGGCATCGACGTCGAGCTGCGGCTGCCGCACCGCGCGTTCCACCGCGCCATCGGCGCCTTCGCCGAGGTGAAGGTCTCGCCCGACGGACGGCTCCTCGGCGAGGCCGAGTGGGACGCCCGGAAGGCCGAGTGGCTGCCGACCCGCGCCGACGAGGAGTTCGTGGCGAGCCTGATGACGCCGGTGGTGGAACCCGGCCGGTTCGCCGGCTGGATCGCGCCGCCGGCGCGCGGCATCAACGGGCAGCCGGTGAGCTTCGAGTACGTCCGCCTGGGGTGAAGGCGACCTCGCGGTCACCCCTCGGCGCGGTCGGCGTCGGGACGGCGGTCGGGTTTGGGCTCCGGCGGTCGGTTCGGCGGGCTCGACGGCTGCTCGGGCGGGATGGGGGCCCCCGGCCCGCCCGGAGGCTCCGGGGCGGGCCGGGGAGACTTCCGGCAGGGCACGTCAGAGCCTCCGGTCGATGTCGACGTGCTCGCTGCGGGTGCCACCGCCGCGGCTCATGGAGACGATGGCGAGGATCACGACCACCAGCAGGGCGGCGGCGATGAGGACGGCGACGGCCGGGCTCACGCCGAAGATCCTCGTGTCCGAGCTGCCCGTGCGCGGCGACGCCGCCGGTGCATCGTCACCGCGCTCGACCTTCACGTCCACGTCGCCCGAGCGGCCGGACGGCGCCGCGCCGGGCGCGGTGACCTGGGTGGAGCTCCCGCCGGACGTCGCGCCGGGCGACGACGAGCCGCCGGCCGACGGCGACGACGAGCTGGGGCCTCCGGCGCTCGGCGTGTCGGCGGCGGGCTTGTCGGCGCCCGGCGACGAGCCGCCCGAGGGCTGGCCAGTGGGGGGTGCCGACGTCTGGGCCACCGCGGCGGCCGCGAAGCCGAACGTCACGAGCAACGCGAGAACGATCGCCAACGATCTCATACGCACCTCCGCGGTGATGGGAGGAGCAATGACGGTGCCACGCAGCCTCGATGGTAGGGCTTACAAGGAGGCGCGATGAACGCATCCGATCATCTGCCGGCGCAGTTCAACGTCGCCACGCACTTCGTGGACCGCAACGTCGCCGAGGGCCGCGGCGGCGCGCCCGCCTTCCACCACGAGGACCGCACGCTGACGTACGCCGACGTGCAGGACCTCGCCGACCGCACGGGCCATGCGCTGCTCGAGCTCGGCGTGCGCATGGAAGATCGCGTGCTCATGGTGTGCCTGGACGCGCCGGAGTTCCTCGGGACGTTCTGGGGCGCCATCAAGATGGGCGCGGTACCGATCCCGGCGAACACGCTGCTGCGCGCGGCCGACTATCGGTACCTGCTCGACGACAGCCGCGCCCGGGTGGCCGTCGTGTCGGCGCCGCTCCTGGGCGAGGTCGGCCCGGCCCTCGCCCAGGCGCGGCATCTCCAGCACGTGCTCGTCGCCGGCGGCGCCCCCGGCCCGCATCTGTCCTGGGAGGACCGCGTGACGCGCGCGCCGGCGCGCCTGCCGCCGGCGGAGACGTCGCGCGACGACGTCGCCTTCTGGCTCTACTCGTCGGGCTCGACGGGGTTCCCGAAGGGCGCGGTGCACCTGCACCACGACATGTGGATCTGCATGGAGACCTACGCCCGGCAGGTGCTCGGCATCCGGCCGAGCGACAAGGTGTACTCGGCGGCGAAGCTGTTCTTCGCCTACGGCCTGGGCAACGCCGGCTACTTCCCGATGGGCGTCGGCGCCCAGAGCGTGCTGTTCCCGCACCGGCCGACGCCGGAGGGCGTCTTCGAGATCCTCACGCGCCACCGGCCGACGCTGTTCTTCGGCGTGCCGACGCTCTACGCCGGCATGCTGGCGGTGAAGGAGGCCGACAAGCGCTTCGACCTCTCGTCCCTGCGGCTCTGCGTCTCGGCCGGCGAGGCGCTGCCGGAGGAGATCTACACGCGCTGGCGCGAGCGCTTCGGCGTCGAGGTCATCGACGGCATCGGCACCACGGAGATCCTGCACATCTTCCTGTCCAACCGGCCGGGCGCCGCGCGCCCGGGTTCGTCGGGCCTGCCCGTTCCCGGCTACGAGGCGCTGATCGTGGACGACGAGGGCCGGCCCGTGCCCCGCGGCGAGATCGGCAACCTCCGGGTCAAGGGCGACTCCACGATGGCCTATTACTGGAACAAGCACGACAAGACGCGCGAGGCGCTCTTCGGCCACTGGATCCACACCGGCGACAAGTACTACCAGGACGAGGACGGCCACTTCTGGTATGCGGGACGCTCGGACGACATGCTCAAGGTCGGCGGCATCTGGGTGTCGCCGGTGGAGGTCGAGGCCACGCTCGTCAAGCATCCGGCCGTGCTGGAGGCGGCGGTGGTCGGCCACGAGGACAGCGACCGGCTCGTGAAGCCCAAGGCCTTCGTGGTGCTCAAGGAGCCCGCCGCCGCGCCCGCCGGGCCGGCCGACGAGCTGAAGGCCTTCGTCAAGGACAAGATCGCGCCCTACAAGTATCCGCGCTGGATCGAGTTCGTTCCCGACCTGCCCAAGACCGCGACGGGCAAGATCCAGCGCTTCAAGCTGCGCGCCTGATGTACGAGCCGGCCCTGGAGACGCTGCCGCCCGAGCGGCTGCGCGAGCACCAGTGGCGGCGCTTGCAGGCGCTGGCGGCGGAGCTGCTGGCGCCCGGCGCGGGCAACCCGTTCGTGACGGCCAAGTGGGGCGGGGCCGGGGTGCGCGCGGCCGCCGACCTGCGGGGCTGGAACGACTTCGCGCGCCTGCCGTTCACGCGCAAGCAGGAGTTCGTCGAGGACCAGGCCGCGCACCCGCCGTTCGGCAGCAACCTGACGTATCCGCTCGAGCGTTACGTCCGCGTGCACCAGACCTCGGGCACGAGCGGGCAGCCGATCCGGTGGCTGGAGACGCAGGCCTCGTGGGACTGGTGGGCGCGCTGCTGGGGCTTCGTCCTCGCCGGCGCGGGCGTCACCCCGGCCGACCGCGTCTTCTTCCCGTTCTCGTTCGGCCTCTTCATCGGCTTCTGGTCGGGCTTCGAGGGGGCGCGGGCGCTGGGCGCCATGGTGATTCCCGCCGGCGGCATGGACTCGGTCACGCGCCTGGCGTGGATCGAGCGCCTCGGCGCGACCGTCCTGCTGGCGACGCCGTCCTACGCGCTGCACCTGATCGAGGTGGCCCGCGAGCGGGGCGTCGACCTGGCGAAGGGCCCCGTGCGGATCACGGTGCACGCGGGGGAGCCGGGCGCCGGCATCCCGGCCGTGCGCGCCCGCATCGAGGAGGGCTGGGGGGCACGCGCGTTCGACCACGCGGGGATGACCGAGGTCGGCGCCTACGCCTACGAGTGCGCCGAGCAGGCGGGCCTGCACGTCAACGAGACCGAGTTCATCGCGGAGGTCATCGATCCGGCCACCGGGCAGCCGGCGCGCGAGGGCGAGCTGGTGCTGACCAACCTCGGCCGGGCCGGCTCGCCGGCGATCCGCTACCGGACCGGCGACCGCGTGCGTCTGGCCGGCGGGCCGTGCGCGTGCGGGCGGACGTTCGCGCGGCTCGACGGCGGCATCCTGGGCCGGCTCGACGACATGCTCATCGTCCGCGGCGTCAACGTCTTCCCCTCGGCCATCGAGGGCATCGTGCGGCGCTTCACCGCCATCGAGGAGTTCCAGATCGAGGTCTTCCGTGACGGCGAGCTCGACGAGCTGTGCGTGCTGGTCGAGTGCCCGGAGGCGGGGCTCGAGCGCGCGGTGCAGGAGGCTTTCCGCGCCGACCTCGGCATCCGCCTGGACGTCCGGCCGGTGCCGCCGCGCTCGCTGCCCCGTCACGAGCTCAAGGCCCGGCGCGTGGTCCGCCGCTAGGTGCGCGCCGGGCAGGCGGCCCGGCTCGTCGAGCGGCCCGCCCCGCGCCTGCAGCCTCCTCGTCGCCGGCGCCGTCCTCGCCGTACGGGGCCCACATGGCCTGGAGCCGTCGCCCCGCTGTGTGGCTCCGCCTCGCCGGAAGACGGCTTGACTCTCCCCCGTGCTGGAGGCTTTACGATGCGGGCGATGGCGGGTGGACGGAATGGCGTGCCGGCGACGGTGATGACGATCGGGCAGGCCGCCCGGCGGTCGGGCTTCACGATCAAGGCGCTGCGCTTCTACGAGCGCTGCGGCGTGTTGCCCGCCGTCGAGCGGCGCGCGAGCGGCTATCGCCTGTACCGGGAACGGGATCTCGACCGCCTGGACTTCATCCGGCAGGCCAAGGCGCTGGGGCTGACGCTGGGCGCGATCCGTGAGCTCGTTCACGCCCGCCGTCCGGACGGCGACATGCCGCACCGACTGCTCCGGACGCTCGACCGCCGGATCGGCGAGACGACCGAGCGCATCGCGGCGCTGACCCGCCTGCGGCGCGAGCTCCAGCGCCGGCGCCGCGCGGTCGCACGGCGCCGGCCGCGCGCGGGCAGAGGCGAATCCTGCACCTGCCTGAAGACCTCCGCCCGCGGCGGGTAGCCGACGCCGGCCCGGAGGGCGGAGTCGCCGCCGGCGTCCTCGGCGCGGCCTTCCTCTTCAACCTCGGGCAGGGCGTCCTTCGCCCGTCCCTGCCGCTCTACCTCCGCCACGTGTTCGCGGCGAACTACCGCATGGTGACGCTCATCCCGGTGGTCTTCGGCGCCGGCAAGTGGGTCGCGAACATTCCGACCGGATACTTCCTGGACCGCCTGGGCCGCACGCGGCTGATGGTCACCGGCTTGCTCGTGGTCGCCGCCTGCGACCTGGCGTCGGTCGCCGTGACCGGGTACGCCGCGTTCCTCGGGGTCCGCGCTTGCGCGGGCGCCGGCTGGGCGATGTTCGCCACGGTCGCCACCACGGCGCTGGTGAGCGGCGAGCGCGGCCGCGGCCGGGCGATCAGCCGCTTCCTCCTGGCCGAGACGCTCGGGCTGCTGCTCGGCAGCGCCGGCGGCGGATGGATCTACGCGCACGGCGGGCGGCCCGCGCCCTTCTTCTTCGAGGCCGGCTGCATGGTGGCCGCCGCCGCCGCGGCGGGGTGGACGCGGCCGCCGCCGGCGGCGCGCCCGGCGGTCGCCGGACACGCCGCCGGGCGGGGGCCGCTGCGGACCGTCCTGCGCCAGCCCGGATTCGGGCTGCTCTGCGTCACCGGCGCGGCGATCGCCGGCATCCAGACCGGGGTCCTCGTGTTCCTCCTCCCGCTCTACCTCGTCGAGCGGGGCGGCGTGTCGCCGGAGGCCGTGGGCTCGCTCATCGCCCTCAGCGTGCTGGGGCGGCTCGGCGGCCTCTGGCTCGCGGGCGGCGTGGCGACGCGCGAGGCACGGGTCTCGGCGCTGGCGCTCGGGCTGCTCGGCTTCGGGGCGAGCCTCGGGACGCTCGTGCTCGTGACCGACCCGTGGCTGTTCGGCGCCTGGATGCTCCTCCTCGGCGCCACGGCCGGCTTCGTCGCCGGCCTGCCGACGACGCTTGCCGGCGACAGCCTCGACCCCCGGCTGCACGGCGTCGCCATCGGCTGGCTCCGCACCGCCGCCGACGCCGGCATGCTCCTGGGGCCGCTGGTGATGGGGCCGCTGGCGGATCGGTTCGGCCTCTCCGTCCCGTTCCTCCTCGCGACCGCCCTCACCTGGACCCTGGCGCCGGCGTGCCGCCGCACGGCTTCATGACCGGAGCGCTCGGGTCGACCTTCTCTCACTCCAGGTAGCGGGTGTCCTTCAGCGGGTCCCACCCCGGGGTGGAATTGACGAGGATCACGAAACGTCCTCCCGACTAGACGGACACCACCTTGTCCGCGGCGGCGACCTTCTCGGCGAAGATCTTGGGGTTGATGAAGACGGCGTTCTTGCCCTGGAGATCGTCTTCGGTGACCCCCCGGGCCACCGAGCACTTCCCTCAGACGAAGATCGGGACGCGCTGCGCCACCGCCTCGTCGATCATGGTCTTCAGCGGCGGCATGGCCACCGGCATCACGGCGTCCATGACCGTGGCCTTCATCAGGTAGGTCGCCTCGCCGGCCAGGAAGACCTCCGGCTGGTGCCCGGCGTCCAGCGCGCCGAGCGCGAAGTTGAACGGCAGGCCGGCGCGGGTCGGATCGTCGCTGCCCGCGGTGCCGAGGTAGAGGATCTTCGCCATGTGCACCTCCTCACGGTTTCCGGGCGCGGATGTTGACGCCCTCGGTCTCGAACTTGTTCGCCTTCCGCTCGCCGCTGGCGCCGGCGAACGGCTTGCCGCGCCACGCGATCTCCACGTCCACGAACCCCGCTCGCCGGATCTTCTCGACGTACTCTCCTTCCAGGAGAGCGCCGCCGATTCAGGCGGTCCAGATGGCGATGTCCTCGCGGCCGGCGGGCGGGATGTCCTTGTGGATCACGATGTCGGCGATCTGCAGGCGGCCGCCCGGGCGCAGGACGCGGAACGCCTCGCGGAACACGGCGTCCTTGTCGACCGACAGGTTGATGACGCCGTTGGAGATGACCAGGTCGGCGCGGCCGTCCTCCACCGGCAGCGCCTCGGCGAGGCCCTGCCGGTACTCGATCTGCCGGTGCCCGATGAGCGCCACGTTGTCGCGGCCGCGGCGCAGCATCGCCTCGGTCATGTCGACGGCGATCACCTTGCCCTCCGGCCCGACCGCCCTGGCCGCCAGGAACGTGTCCAGGCCGCTGCCGGCGCCGATGTCGACGACGGTGTCGCCGGGACGGGGACGTCCGAGCGACAGCGGGTTGCCGACGCCGGCGAAGGGCGCCGTCACGGCGTCCGGGAGCTCGGCCAGCTCCTCGCGGACGTAGCCCAGACGCTCCACGGCATGGTCGGGCCCGGTGTGGAAGTGGTAGCCCTTCTTCGGATCGTTCACGACCTCGGTGTAGACGCGCTCGATGGCGCGGCGGAGCTCGGCGGCGTCGACTGGCATGGGCTCCTCCCTGTCAGGCTCCGGCGGTCGCCGTCACGTCGACGGCGTAGACGAGCGAGTCGTGACGCTCGGGCGGCACGACGCGCCTCAGGAAGTCGAGGAACTCCGGCGGAAAGATCTGGTAGCGCGAGAGCGCGGCGAGCCCGAAGGGGCGTCGCGCCCGGAGGGCGGGCGTCTCGAAGCCCACGTTCACCATCTTCCGCCCGAGCACTGGCTCCGCCAGTGCGCCGGCGAGTCAGGCGGCCAGCGCGGTGGCATCGCGCTGGACCGCCTCCGGCAGCGATTCGGTCAGGACCAGATCGGCGATGGCGGCGCGGCCGCCCGGGCGCAGGACGCGCCGCATCTCGGCCAGCGCCCGGCTCTTGCGGGTCGAGAGATTGAGGACGCCGTTGCACACGACGGCGTCCACGCTCGCGTCCGGCAGCGGCAGGGCCTCCATGAGACCCTCGCGCCACTCGACGTTGTCCAGGCCCATCTCGGCCGCGTGGCGGCGGGCGCGGTCCAGCATCGCGGGCGTCATGTCCAGGCCGATGACCCGTCCCCGGGGCGTGACGCGCCGTGCCGCGATCAGCGCGTCGATCCCCGCCCCGCAGCCCACGTCGAGCACGACGTCGCCGGGGCGGAGGCCGGCGTGCCGCACGGGATTGCCCACCCCCAGGGCCCACTGGATGGCCCCGCCGGGGACGCCGGACAGCTCCTCCGGCGTGTACAGCGACCGGGCGACCTCGGCGCCCCTCGGGTCGGCCGTCTCGTACGTCGTGCGGATGATCGAGCGGGCATCCGCGTCCGTGAAGTACGGCATGCTCACGTCTCCGTCGCGAGCCGGCCCAGGGCCTGCCGGACCCGGGCTTCGAGGCCGGCGGGCGCGGCGTCGTCGGGCATCCGCGACTTCACGAAGGCGTCCAGCTGCCGGCTGAACGCGAGCCTGTCACAGCAGGCCAGGCAGGCTTCCAGGTGCGCCTCGAGGTCGTCCAGGGGCTCACCCGACAGCCCGCGGTCCAGATAGGCGAAGAACTGCTGCACGGCCTGCTCGCAGCTGATGCGGGTCATGTGCCGTGTCCCCTGACGAAGCCGCGTCGCTTCGCGCATTGCCACAGCTCGCGCTCGAGGATCTTGCGCGCCCGGTGCAGGCGCGACATGACGGTTCCGACGGGGCAGCCGAGCGCTTCCGCGAGGTCGCGATAGCTGAGGTCCTCGGTGTAGAGCAGCACGAGCGGCACGCGATAGGCCTCGGGCAGCGCGAGCAGCGCCCGCCGGACCTCCTCGTCCGGGAACTGCGCGAGGAAATCCCGGTGGAGGTGGTCGGAGTACGGCAGCGGATCCTCGTCCCAGATGAGATCGTAGAGCGAGAACCGGTCGAGCTGCGCGAGATCACCCACGGCCAGCTCGCGCGCCGGACTGCGATGGCGATCGACGGCCAGCCGGGCCAGGATCCTCAGCAGCCAGGCGCGGATCCGCTCGGGCTCGCGCAGCGTCGAGAAGGCGCCGAAGGCCTTGATGTAGGTCTCCTGCACGAGGTCCTCCGCGTCCTCCACCCGGCCCGTCAGGCGGACGGCCACCTTGAACACGTGGCCGAGATGCGGGAGCGCCAGCGTCTCGAAGCGCCGGCGCTCGTCGGCCGGCTCGTTCGCGGCGCGGTCGGGGGGCCTCGATGTCACGGCGGCGTCGCTCATCTCACTGGCCGTCGGCGTCCGGGCGCCCGGCGTGGACCTCCATGCTAGAGAGACGGAATCACGGACCCCGAAAATTCCCGCCCGAGACCTGCGCCGGCACACCGAGAAGGGCCCGGGCGTCGCTCCGGGCGACGCCGCGTCGCCGGGGACGTCAGCCGCGTGCGGCAGCCGGCTTCGACCTCGTCTCGGCCATCAGGCGCGACACGACGATACCCGAGGCCAGGGTCACCGCGGCGACCAGGTGAATCGCCGCGCCCAGCCCCACGAGATCGGCGACGACCCCGGACAGCAGCGCGCCGACGGCGTAGCCCAGGTCGCGCCAGAACCGGTAGACGCCGAGGCTGGTCGCGCGTGACGCCGGGTGGGCGTGGTCGGTGATGGCGGCCAGCAGCGTCGGATAGACCATGGCCGTACCGAGCCCTTGCAGGACCGCGGCCACGATCCACGCCGGGTAGACCGGCACCATCACGGTCAGCCAGATGCCCGCGGCCTGGACCACCATCCCGGCGGCGATCAGCCCCTTGCGGCCCCAGCGGTCGGACAGCGGCCCGGTGACGACCTGCAGCGCGCCCCAGACGCCCGGGTACACGGCCTTGACGACGCCGATGGCCTCGACGCCCAGCCCGAACGCCCCGAAGTAGAGGGGGTAGAGACCCCACGACATCCCGTCGTTCAGGTTGTTCACGAGCCCGGCCTGGCACGCGGCGAACAGGCTCGCGTTGCCGATGGTGGTCACGAAGAAGACGTGCCCGAGGCTCGCCGCGGCCGGCGGGCCGTGATCGCGCGCCTCCAGCCGCGTGTGGCCGAGCGTCTCCCGCACGGCCAGCAGCGAGAGGCCGAGCCCGGCGACGGCGATGCCGACGCCCAGGTAGAAGGGGTGCGGCCGCAGGGCGTACTGGCCGGCGATGTAGCCGGTCGCCCACGACGTCACGCCGACGGCGAAGTACCCGGCGAACTCGTTGAGGCCCAGCGCCAGCCCGCGCCGCAGGGGCCCCACCAGATCGACCTTCATGATGACCGTCATCGACCACGCCAGCGCCTGGTTGGCGCCCAGGAACACGTTGGCCAGGTCGATCCACCACCACGACGGCGCGTGGATGATCAGGAACGGCACCGGCAGGGCGAGGAGCCACCCGGCGACGAGGATGGGCTTGCGCCCCACGCGCTCGGACAGCCGGGCCGCGAGCAGGTTCAGCACGGCCTTCGTGAGGCCGAAGCTCACGATGAACGACGTGATGGCCGTCCTCGAGCTCAGGCCGAATTCCTGCTCGCCGAGCAGGGGCAGCACCGTCCGCTCCAGACCCACCATCCCGCCCACGAACGCGTTGATGAGCACCAGCAGCGCGAACTGCGGCAGGTTCTCCCGCAGCCCGAGCCGCGGCGCCGCCGTCACGCCGTCAGCCCCAGGTTGAGGCGGCGGTTCCGCGCGAACTCCGGCGGCTGCGGCGGCAGGTCGCTCAGGACGAAATCGACGAAGTCGTCACGGCGGCCCCGCTGGAGCGCCGGATTGAAGCGGCGCTCGAAGCCGATGGTCGACCCCGGCTTGCCGCTGAGCCCCTTGCCGCACGCCGCCCCACCGAAGTGGGCGGGATAGATCTCGACGTGGTCGGGCAGCGCGAGCAGCCGCCCGTGCAGGCTCTCGTGGAGCTGCTCGGCCAGCCGCCGCTCCATGCCGCTGCCCAGCAGGTCGGGGCGGCCGACCCCGCCCGAGAACAGCGTGTCGCCCGTCAGCACGAACCACGGCTCGGCCGCCCGCGAGCGGTCGGTCACGACGAGCGACACCCCGTCGGGCGTGTGGCCCGGCGTGGCCAGGGCCGTGATCGACACGTTGCCGAGGTCGTGCTGCTCCTCGTCGAGGAGGCCGGCGTGCGGGAACCGCACCTCGGCCGCCTCGTGCATCAGGATGGGCGCGCCGGTGACCTGGGAGAGTCGCCGGGCGCCGGAGACGTGGTCGGCCTGCACGTGCGTCTCGAAGATGTGGCTGATCCGCATGTCCTTTTCGGCGGCGGCGGCGAGGTACGGCTCGATGTCGTGCTGTGGATCCACCACAGCGCAGCTGGCTGCGCCGCTTCAGCCCAGCAGGTAGCTGGCGCACCCGGTCCGGGGCGAGAGGAACTGGCGGAAGATCATGGGGCACCTCCTGCCCCTTGTCATACCGGCGACCTCCGTATAGGGTCCAATCAATCGTTCAGATGGGAGCGGTAGAGAAAGCCCTATGACGATCCGCCAGCTCGAAGTCTTCCTCGCCATCGCCCACGCGCAGAGCTTCAGCCGCGCCGCGACCCGGATCCACCTGTCCCAGCCCACGCTGTCCGAGCACACGCGCGAGCTGGAGCAGGAGCTGGGCGTGAAGCTCTTCGTGCGGCACAGCCGGTCCGTCTCGCTGACCGAGGCCGGGCGCGTGTTCGAGGACTACGCGACGCGGGTGGTGGCCACGCTGACCGCGGGCAAGCAGGCGATCGCCGAGCTGGGGGGCCTCACGCGCGGGTCGCTCGTCGTCGGCGCGAGCACGACGCCGGGGACCTACGTGCTGCCGGCGCGGATCGCCCGGTTCCGCCAGCGCTATCCGGGGATCACGGTGGCGCTGCGGCTCGGCAACTCCCGCGCGGTCGAGGAGCGCGTCCGCGACGGCGAGCTCGACGTCGCGGTGATCGGCGGCCACGTGCTCGGCCCCAGCGAGCGCTGCGTGGCCGCCGGCATCGTCGACGAGCTGCAGCTGATCGTGCCCCCCGACTACCCGGTGAGGAGGTCGGCGATCTCGCCCGGGCGTCTGGCCCGGGAGCCGCTGCTGACGCGGGAGGAAGGCTCGGCCACCCGCCAGGCGACCGAGCGGGCGCTCCGTCAGGCCGGCGTGACGCTGCGGCCCGCCATGGAGCTCGGCCACACCGAGGCCATCAAGCGCGCCGTCATGGCGGGTCTCGGCGTCGCCTTCGTCTCGCGCTACGCCGTCGCCGACGATCTGCGCTCCGGCCGGCTCCGGACCCTCGCGGTGCAGGGGCTCAGGATCCGCCGACACTTCCACGTGATCCACGACGAGCGCCGGCCGCTCAGCGCCAGCGCGCGGGCCTTCATCGCGTTCCTGGAGTCGGAGATGGCCTCCTCGGGCGCGGCCCGGCCCACAGGCCGCCGGCGACCAGCGCGCCGATCACACCGGTCACCGCGCCGCCGAGGAACCCGCCGACGTGACCGTGACGCGCGATGACCGGGCCCGCCGCCAGCGACCCGACCGCCAGGCCCAGATACAGGCACGTGCTGTAGCCGCCCATGACGAGACCGCGCGTCGCGGGCGATGCGGCGTGGGCCAGGGCCACGCCGATCGCGACGCCCGCCGCTCCGCTAGCGGCGCCGAAGACGGCGGCGAGCACGAACAGGGCCGCATGGCCGTGCGCGAAGGGGAGGGCCGCGGTGGCGAGCGAGGCGACCGCGACACCGGCGATCGCGCAGGACATCGGGTGCTTGGTGCGGTCCACGAGCCGGCCGGCAGGCACCCGCGCGCCGGTGTTCGCCACCCCGAGGACGAGGAACACGAGGCCGATGGCGGCCGGCGCCAGGCCCCGATCATCCGCCAGCAGCGGAAAGAACGTGAAGACGACCCCCTGCGTCGCCATCCCGGCGCCGGCCACCGTCCACCCCGCCCAGACGGCGCGGTTGCTCCGCACGTCGCGGAGGGTCGCCCCGCGTCGTGCAGTCGCCGCGCGCTCGTCGACCGGGTCGCGCACCGTGAGCCAGCCGAAGCCGGAGGCGACCGCGACGACTCCGGCGCCGGCCACGAACGCCGGACGGTATCCCCAGACCCCAGCCACGACACCACCGATGAAGGCGCCGACGCCGATGGCCCCATAGTGCGCGGTCGCATACCAGGCGTAGGCCCGGCCCATCGCCCCGGGCGCCGCCAGGTCGGCCACCAGCGACAGCGCGCTCGGCGTGAACGCCGCGACACCGAGGCCGGCCAGCCCGTAGATCACGGCGAGCGCCGCCGTGCCCTCGACCAGGGGCAGCAGCCCCGAGGTGATCCCGCTGACGGCCATGCCGGCGAGGAGGAGCCGACGGCGACCAGCCAGGTCCGACGCGCGCCCGAGCGGCACGGAGCCGACTGCGGCCACGGCCATGTGCGCGGCGACGATGACGCCGACGCCCGTGGGCGTGGCGCCGTGCGCTACGGCATACAACGGCAGCACCGGGCCACGCATCTGCGCCCCGACGTGGTGCAGGAACGTGACGATGCACGCGGCCGCCAGCGGCCAGGACATCGGCGGCCGCTCAGGACAGATCGACGGCGCGCCGGAACTCGGTGGAGTCGAGCAGGCCTCGCACGGCGCGGGCGATGTCCGGCGCCTCGTAGAAGGGGTGCTCCCGATAGACGCGCGCGCACTCGGCGTCGAGCGTCGCGAGCGCCTTGACGGTGTCCGGCAGCACGTCGCGCACCCGAGCGACGCGCTCGCGGGCGAACCGGAGGTTGCCGGGGTCCACGTACCCGGCTCGCATGAACCCGCGCGTCTTCTTGCGGCACCGGCACGGATTCGCCGGATCGACCAGCCCGCATCGGTCGTTCATGAAGCTGTGGAGATCGCGCCGCGCGCGACTGAGGCGCTGACGGAAGTTCTCCGGCGTGACGTCCAGCAACTCGGCGCCCACGGCGTCCTCGACGCCGAGGATCTCCCCGAGGATGTAGACGAGGCGCTGCCCGCGGTCCAGGCACAAGAGCATGCCTGACGTGCAGCTGATCCTCGCCTCGTCCACCAGCAGGCGGACGTCCACGGGAACGCTCCCCTCGTCCGGCAGGTCCAGATCCGGCGTGCCGTCCAGGCCGTGGGCGTAGCAGCCGAAGGTCAGCGTCTCCGGCTCGTGGCGGCCGCGCTTCATGTTCAGGACGTGGTTGACGACGATGCGGTGGAGCCAGGTCCGGAAGCTGCTGCGCCCCTCGAAGGACGAGAGCCCGGTCACCGCCTTGATGAAGATCTCCTGCGTCGCATCCTCGGCGTCCCGTGGATGGGCGAGCATCCGCACGGCGACGTTGTAGACCCACCGCTGGTGCCGGCGGACGAGGTCCTCGAGGGCCTCGCGGTTGCCCTGTCGTGCCCGGGCGACCAGCGTGCCGTCGTCACCGTCCGCCGCCGGGGTGCTGCCGACCGGCATCCTGTCTTCCATGCGGGCCTCCCTGAGTCGTTGGACACCGGCCGGCGGCGGGTGTGACAGCCCGGAACGTCGCATGTCTCGACCGAACGCCTCCGGCATCGTCGCCGTGATGAGGCGGGGGCCGGGCTCGCCGCGCTCGTGCTGGCCCCCGGCGCCCCAACGCGGTGGCCTCGGGAGTGCGCCTCGTGGGTCTGCGCCCTTCACCGGTGACGGGAGGCCGACGACGCCCTGCGCGTCGGCGTCGTCCTCACGGCTCGCTGGAGAGCACGAGCGTCCCGGCGGCGGAGAGCATGCCGCCCATGCCGTTCACCAGCGACAGGCGCGCGTTCGGCACCTGGCGGGCGCCGCACTCGCCGCGCAGCTGTCGCACGGCTTCGATGATGGGGAAGATCCCGTACATGCCGCTGTGGGTGTACGAGAGGCCGCCGCCGTTGGTGTTGATGGGCAGCGTGCCGCCCGGCGTCGAGCGGCCCTCCTCGAAGAAGTGGACGCCCTCGCCGGGCTTGCAGAACCCCAGCGACTCCAGCATGATCGGCGGCCCCGACGTGAAGGCGTCGTAGAGCATCACGTGGTCGAAGTCTCGCGGCGCCACGCCGGCCATGGCGAAGGCCTTCTGGCCGGCCAGGCGCGTGGCCGCGCTGGCCGTCAGGTCGCGCATCTGGGTGAGCATGACGTGCTCGGCGCCCTCGCCGGCCCCCCGCACGTAGACCGGCCGCCTGGCGCAGTCGCGGGCGCGGTCGGCGCGCGTCATGACGACGGCGCCGCCGGCGTCGGTCACCAGGCAGATGTTCAGGATGTTGAAGGGCCAGACGACCGGGCGCGAGTCGAGCACGTCCTGCACGGTGATCGGCTCCCGGTTCTTCGCCCTGGGATTGAGGGCCGCCCACCTGCGCGTGGAGACGGCCACCTGGGCCCACTGCTCCAGCGTGGTGCCGTACTGGTGCATGTGGCGCGTGGTGATGAGGCTGAAGTAGGTCGGCGCGCCCCCGAAGCCGTACGGCGTCTCGTATTGTCCGGGCAGCGCGGTATCGCGCCGGGGACTGACACCGACCCCCGAGCGTCCCGACTCGCCGTGGGAGATCACCGCCACGTCGCAGAGGCCGTGGTGCAGGGCGAGCATCGCGTGGCCCGCCATGATGATGAACGAGCAGCCGCCCACGGTGGTGCCGTCGACGTAGCGCGGGACGATGCCGAGCGCCTCGGCGATCGTCGCCGGCGAGTGCTGCCCGGCCGTGAAGACGCCGTCGATGTCCGAGACGGCCAGGCCGGCGTCGCGGACGGCGTTGGTGACGGCCTCGACGTGCAGCGTGAGCTGGCTCTTGTGGGGCAGCGTGCCGATCTCGTCGCTCTCGTCCACGCCGACGATGCAGGTGGAGCCCGACAGCTCGCGCATCGGGACCGAGGCCATCACCGTTCCGCGCTCGCGGCGCCGGCCGCCGGCCGGAACATCGGCAGCGCGACCTCGTCGGTGAGCCGCTCGAAGACGACCTCGACCGGCATGTCGCACCGGAGGGCCGTCGGGTCCGGCGCGACGTCCACCAGGTTCGTGAGCAGGCGCGGGCCCTCGTCGAGCTCGACCATGGCGAGGACGACCGGGGGCGTCACCTTGAAGGCCTTGTTCAGGATCTGGTGCGCGATGGCGAACGAATGCAGGCGCCCGCGGCCGCTGGCCTGCTCCCAGGCGATGTCGCGCGACGAGCAGAACGGGCATGCCACGCGCGGGTACAGGAACGCGCGGCGGCATGCCCGGCAGCGCGGGATCATCAGCCGCCCCTGCCGCGCGCCGTCCCAGTACGGCCGCGCCTCGGGGGTCACGGGATGCGGCAGCGGCCGCAGGGGCTCGGCGCGATCACTCATGCCGGCCGCCCCGCCGCCGGCGTCCCGCCGGCCGTCGCCGCCGCCCCGGTGGGCGGCCACGCGATGCCGAGGGTGTCGAGCCGCCGCAGGCGCGCCTCGCCGAGCGCCCGGTCCCAGACGTCGGCGAGGGTTTCGGGCGTCCACGGCGCGGCGGCCGTCAGCGTCCGCAGCGGCGCGGGCTGGGCGTAGAGGCTCACCTCGGTGCCGCGGACGGCCACGACCTGTCCGGTGATGTGGGCGGCCCGGTCGCTGGCCAGGAACGTCACCACCGGCGCGATGGCCTCCGGCGGCGTCGCCGTCGACGCGGCCCGGCGGCTGTCGGGCAGGCGCTGCGTCATCCGCGTGTCGGCGGTGGGCGAGATGGCGTTGCAGCGCACGCCGTAGCGCGCCATGGCCAGGGCGGTGGAGCGCGTCAGGCCCACGATGCCCTCCTTCGCCGCCGAGTAGTTCGGCTGGCCGGGACTGCCCTCGAGCCCGGCGGCTGACGTGAAGGTGACGATGCTGCCGGCCTTCTTCTCGCGCATGTGCCGGGTGGCCGGCTGCATCACCGTGAAGTGGCCCTTCAGGTGCACCGCGATGACCGCGTCCCACTCCTCCTCGCTCATGTTGAAGATCATCCGCTCGCGCAGGATGCCGGCGCAGCAGACGAGGACGTGCAGGTCGCCGAACTCCTTCAGGGCCAGGTCGACCACGGCGCGGCCGCCGGCCATGGTGGCCACGCTCTCGGCGCTCGCCACCGCGCGGCCGCCGCCGGCGGCGATCTCGGCGACCACCTGGTTGGCGGGCTCGCTGGAGGGCTTGAAGCCGTCGACGCTCACGCCGTAGTCGTTCACGACCACGCTGGCGCCGGCCGCCGCCAGGCCCAGCGACACCGCGCGCCCGATTCCCGTGCCGCCGCCGGTCACCACCGCGACCTTGCCGTCGAGCATCCCCATGGTTCGATCCCCCGCTGCGAGGTGGGAGTCGTCTTCGTCCGCCGGCGGACCGGCGGCGCGACCGACGATACCGTAGGGCGCACGCGAAGCCAAGACGGCGGCGGGCGCCGCGGCGGAGGCGGTCAGGCGGGCGACGCCGGCGTGGCGCCGGCGTCGACCTCGGAGATCAGCCGCTCGACGAGCCGGCGGAGCGGGCGCTTGTGCAGCAGGATCAGCAGCCAGGGCCAGAGGAAGCCCCAGAAGAGCACGGAGGCCCACGCCACGAGGACGTTCTGCTCCGTGGAGAGGCCCGGCACCATCCACTGTGGATGCGCCTCGACGTAGCCGCGCACGTCGGCGAAGAGCAGCAGCGCCAGGCCGGTCACGCCCAGGACCGCGCAGAGGACGATGCAGTAGCCCGCCCAGCGCCAGTAGCGGACGTCGTAGCGCACCACGCCGGGCCGGACGACGTGCAGGTCGACCTCGTTGAGACCCACGTTGAACGCCGTGAGCCAGCCGGCGGCGGAGATGTGCAGGGACGAGGACCCCGTTCGCCTCACCGCGTAGCGCCACCGCGGGTGAGGACGGCCGGAGAGTAGCCCCGCCTCGACGCGGCGCCTCATGGCCTCGATGAAGTCGGCGGCGGACCGCCTGATCGGGCAGGTCCCCTGCACGGCGGGCAAGATCGGCATGTCCCGGCCTCCCCCGCGAACATCACGTCCGCTACGTCCAGCATAGAGCCCGAGCGCCCTGCCGTCCGAGCAACTCCTGCGAGGGTCGGGCGGCGCCGACCCGGGCGCACCGGCGGTGGACCGTCGTTCGGGGGCGGGCGACGGGACCGACGACGGCACCGCGAGTGGCGCCGCCCGTGACGGGGCACGACGGGTTGGTGTCCCGCCGCGCCCGGGCGCGCCGCAGTGGCCAGGCACGGCGAGCCTCACGCCGGCCGTGCCCGGCCTTCGGGACGCCGGCTATCGAGCGAGGTAGGCCTTCGCCTGCTTGATCTCCGCTCGCTCGGTGTCGGCGTTCCTGGTCAGGTCGAGCAGCCGGCGATAGTAGTCGCCCGCCTTGTCGCGCTGCCCCGCCCGCTCGGCCGCCCGCGCGGCGCCGGCCAGACCGTGGAGCCGGTTGGGATCGGTCCGGTGCGAGGCCTCGTACTCGGTCAGGGCCTGGGCCGGCTGCCCCAGCTCGAGCAGCAGCTCGGCCAGCATCTCGCGCGTGGGCTGGATGGCGCCCGGGGTGACCGGATGCTTCTCGGTGCCGGCCTCGAGGTCGGCTGCCTTCCGGAGCAGGCGGACGGCGTCCTCGTCGCGCTTCTCGGCGCGGGCGATCCAGCCCTCCACGGCGAGGCGCTGGATCTCGGCCTGCTCGGCCCAGTAGTTGTTCTTCGCCGCCTTCATGGCGTCCCGCAGCGATTCCAGACGCGCGACCTCCCGGCGGGCGCCGGGCACGTCGCCGCCGCGGGCGGCGCCGAGGCCGCGGGCGAACACCAGGATGGCCTCCGCCTGGGGGAACTTCTGCCACGACATGCTCCGCGGATGCAGCGCGAGCTCCGCGGCCTCGGCCCACTGCCGGCGCTCGAGCGCGAAGCGCGCCGGGATGGCCGTGAAGGCGAAGGCGGCGGCGAAGTGCTCGGAGTCGATCTTCTCGATGCGGCGCAGCTCGTCGTACACGGCCCGGGCCTCGCGGTCCTTCCCGAGCTGCAGCGCGGCGTAGACGATGTAGTCCATGGCGTGCAGGGCGTTGTACGAGCCGGCCTCGAGCTTGGCCCGGCGCAGCTCGTCCTTGGCGGCGTCCACCGACGCGCGGTTCGTGTCGATCGACTCCTGCCAGTAGCCGAGCCGCGTGAAGATGTGCGACGGCATGTGCTGCGCGTGCGGCGCCGACGGCGCGATCCTGGCGTACCGCCGCGCGGCGTCCAGGCCCTTGCCGGCGATCGGCGGGAAGTCGTAGCTGTGGATCAGGTAATGGGCGACGCCCGGATGGTCGGGCTCGGCCTTGAAGGCCTTCTCGAGGATCGCCGCGGCCTTCAGCTGGTTCGCGTACGTCTTGTCGTTCGGGTTCAGGGTGACGTTCAGCGCGAGCGCGTAGAAGATGGCGGCCTCGCGATCCTGGGGGTAGCGCGCGGCCAGGGCCTCCATTGCCTTCTCGTAGGCCAGCGCGCGCGTCCGGTGATCGACCTTGTCGTGGTCCCTGTAGAACGTCTCGATCGCCGCGATGTAGTCGCGCTCGCGCTGGGTTCCGGCCCCCATCGTCTTGGCCCGGGCCACCGTGGCGGCGCCGAGCTCGAGGTATCTCGCCGGCGGCGCGCCGGCCAGCGGGTTACCGAGCCACGCCACCGCCGCGCCCCACGCGGCGATGCCGCACGTGGGGTCGGCCTGCGCGGCCGCCTCGAAGGCCTTGATGGCGTGCTGGAACCAGAACGAGTGCAGCAGCGCGACGCCGCGCGTGAAGTGCGGCTGGGCGGCGGGGCTGCACGAGTTGGGGAAGTTGACGGTCCCCAGCTTCTCGGTGGTTGGCTGGGCCGCGGCCGGAGCCGCGAGGAGCAAGGCGACCAGCAGGGCGACGGCAAGTCTGGACATCGGGATCCTCCTTCCCCGCCGATGGGCAGGGTGTTGGCGCGGCCGTCCCTACGGCACGACTCGTGCCGGGCCCCGTGATGCGCGATTCCGGCAGCTTTCGCTCGACGCCGAGGCCGGGGGATCGGGCGTAACACCCGGAGCCGGGCGGCCTGCCCGGTCGCCTCGCCGGCACGCGACGCCGCCGACGGTGACCCGTCGCGCTGACGATGGCGGGTCGTGGTCGATCGGGACGTCAGGGGCGCCGGTGGACGCTCGCGTCGGCGGTCAGAACGTCAGGACGTGATCCGCGGCGGCGACGTCCTCGAGCAGGAAGGCGGTGAGGCCCCGCACGGCGTCCACCTCGGCGATCAGCTCGTCGGCCCCGACGCCGCAGATCGCCAGCGAGGACGAGCAGGCGTAGACCCGGGCGTCGCCGAGGTCCTTGATCTCGCGCAGCAGCGTGGGGATGTCGTCGAGCCCCTGGTCGGCCAGGCGCCGGCGCACCTCGCCCTCCCCGGCGCGGTGCCCGGCCGAGAGCGGCAGGTCCTTGGCGCCGCGGCGGAGGGCGTAGACGGCGTCGTCGCGGAAGAAGACGCGCACGGCGATGCCGGAGCCGACGGCGGCCATGAGCAGCGTCGCCGCCTGGACCAGGCTGTTCAGCTCGCCGCGCGAGACGACGACGGCCAGCCGCCTCACGGCGCCCGCTTGCGGAGGAACGACACGATCAGGCCGTCCTCGCGCTGGTGCCGCAGGAAGGGGTGGCCCGTGTTGCGGCACCAGGCCGGATAGTCCTCCTCGGCGGCGGGGTCCGTGGACAGCACGCGCACGAGCTGACCGGCGGGCAAGGGGCCGAGCGCGCGCATCAGCCGCAGGATGCCCTGGGCGCAGAGCATCCCGCGGTTGTCGACGGTGACGGGGTCGTCGACGGATCCGGCGCCGGCGGCGCACATGCTACCAGTTCCAGACCGTGTCGAACTGGTCGACGAACTTGCCGTACTCCTTGCGGCTCATCAGCCGGATGCCCGGGATCAGCTCGGTCTCGGCGATGCCGCGGTCCTCGAGGTCCTCGCGCATCGCGAAGACGGGAATGCGCGATTGCTGCACGGACTCCACGTCGGTCTCGATGAGGAATCCCGGCTGCACGGGCGTGCCGGCGATCTTGATGCCGGTGCCCTCCTGGCCGCGCACGCCGTAGTTCACGGCGTCCTCCGACAGGAGGATGGTCATCTGCGAGCCGGCCGCCGGCGCGAACGCCGAGGCGAACAGGCCGATGTCGCTGTCCTCCAGGTTGCCGTACTCGGTATGGCGCAGGACGGAGAGGATCTTCTTGCTCATGGCCGCCTCCTAGTGCGCCGACACGAGCAGCGTGTGGTGCGCCGCCTCGGTCCACTTGTAGATGTCCGCGAGCGAGCCGTGCACGACCCCGTCGAGGTGATAGCCCTGTGGAACGCCCCGTTCCACGCAGCAGAGGCCTCAGACGTACCAGTTGAGCCGCGGCTCCCCCTGGCCCTTCGCCAGCAGGCGCTCGACGAACTCCGCCGTGGTCGAGTGCGCCTTGCCGGCGTCGGTGTGGTGCTCGGCCCGGTCCTTCCAGATGGGATCGTCGTGCTGCTTCTGGGCCTTGGCCGTGAGCAGCACGGCGTCCTCGTAGGCGAGCACGTTGACGTTGTGGCCCTTGTCGAGCGCCGCGTCGACCAGCCGGAACACGCTCACGGGCCCCTCGCTCCCGTAGGGGCCGGCGGTGACGGTCACGTGCAGCGTCTTGCGTTCCATCTCGTCCTCCCTTCAGTGCCAGATGGCCTTGTCCGACCGCTCCATGAGGAGGTCGACCATGGCCGGCATGTCGCTGACCTCGACGCCCTTCGCCACCCGGTCGCCCACGACGCCGCGCTGGCGGGCGGACACGGAGTCCGCGAGCACGGTGAGCCCGGCCCGCTGCGCGTGCTCGATGAGCGTCGCCCCGGCCTTGAAGGACCGGCGCGCGGTGAAGACGCCGTCCTGGAGCAGGTAGACGGTCACGTCGTGGCGCAGCTCCCGGAGTTGCGCGCCGAGCTCGAAGGCGTAGTCGCCCCCGTCCAGGGGTCCCTTCGTCTCGATCAAGAGGTATCTCGCCATAATCACGCCCTTTCCGGTCGGAGATTCCGTCAGAGGCTATCGCGGCGCCGATCGGAAATCAAGGAGACGGCGTGCAATCCAGCGGCCGGCGGAACGCCGTATTCCCTTGGACGGAGCAGACTTGTCAGGGATGAGCCTGTCTGTTAGTGAGAGGCCTGGGATGGCGGCCGGCGGGGCGGACCTGATCCGGATGATGGCGAGCGGCGATCGGGAGGCCTTCGGACGCTTCTACGACCGCTACGCCTGCCTGGTCTACTCGCTGATCCTCCGGATCGTCGGCGTCCGAGGCGACGCGGACGAGGTGCTCCAGGAGGTGTTCTGGGAGGCCTGGCAGGGTGCGGCGGCCTACGACCCGGCGCGCGGGAGCCCCGAGGCGTGGATCGTCATGCGGGCCCGGACGCGGGCCATCGATCGGGTGCGCTCGGTCCGTAGGAGAGGAGAGACGTTCGTCGCGCCCGTGGACGACGGCCTGGTCGCGGCGCCGCCGGGTCCCGGCGGCGACGCCGCCGAGCGCGCGGCCGACCGCGGCCTCGTGACCGGCGCCCTCGCGGAGCTGCCCCCGGCCCAGCGCGAGGTGATCGAGCTCGCCTACTACGGCGGTCTCACGCAGACCGAGATCGCCGCGCGGCTCGACCAGCCGCTCGGCACGGTGAAGACGCGGATGCGCACGGGCCTGGAGCGCCTCCGCGAGATCCTGGGACGGCAGGCGAGATGAACCACGAGACGTTCGACGCGCGCGTCGCCGCGTACGCCCTCGGCGCCCTCGACGGCGAGGATCGGGCCGAGTTCGAGGCGCATCTGGCGGCCGGCTGCGCCCGCTGCGAGGCGGCCCTGCGAGAGGCGCGCGAGGCGCTGGCCGCCCTGGCGCGCGAGGCGCCGCCGGCGTCCCCGCCGCCGCGCCTGCGCGACGAGCTGCTGCAGCGGCTGGCGATGTCGGCGCGGCGGCCGACGCGCGAGGAGCTGCGCCGCACCTGGCTGCGCTGGACCGCCGCCACCGCGGCCGCCATGCTGGTCGGCGGCTTCCTCGTCGGGGGATGGGTGGCGGCGCGCTACGAGGCGCGCCTGGGCCTGGCGGCGCGCCAGGTGAGCGCCGCCCGCGAGCAGGCGCGCCGCAGCGACGCGGCGCTGCACGCGCGGCTGGCGGCCAACGAGGACGTCCTGGCCCTCCTGCGCGACCCGGCGACGCGCATCATCGCCCTGCGCGGCGCCGGCCCGAGCCCGGAGGCCCACGGGCGTCTCGTCTGGCACGAGCAGGCCGGCGGCCACCTGGTGGTCGCCAGGCTGCCACCAGCGCCCGAGGGCAAGGCGTACGAGGCCTGGACGATCGCCGGCGGCCGGCCGCGCCCGGCCGGCCTGTTCCAGGTGAACGCCTCGGGCGAGGCCGTGCACCGCGTGCACGCGCCCGGGCCCGTCGAGGTGTTCGCCGTCACGCTGGAGCCCGCCGCAGGCACCGACGCGCCGACCGGCCCCATCGTCCTCGCCTCCCAGCGATAGCCGGCCCCGCGGCGGGCGTGATGGCACGTGTTTCGCTGCCCCCGGAGGCATGGCACGTCGCAAGAAGCCGTCGCCGAAGCGGAGAGAAACTCCGCCGACCGAGGAGGAGCTGCAAGGTCCGCCGCCGGGCGAGGCCGTCAGCGGGCCGACCGACGCCGAGCGCCGCCTGGGCGCCGAGCGCGCGCAGCACACGGACTCCAGCCCGGAGATGACCGGCGGCGACGTCGACGCCGACTGGCAGCAGGCCGACAGCATCGGCGAGGAGGGCGTGGGGGGCAGCGTCGCGACGCCCGACCAGGACGTCGTCGACGAGCTGGGAGAGGCGCTCGGGGTGCCGCGCGCCCCGGACGACGAGGTGCGGACCTCGCGCGAGATCCTGGAAGGCCGCGACCGTCACCGCTGGGAGGAAGAGACGCCGGACGAGGAGCCCTGAGCCTCAGCGGCCGCGGCGCCGCGCGGCGTGCAGCACCGCGAGGGCCGTCATGGCGTCGGTGATCTCGCTGCCCTCCACCATCCGCAGCACCTCGGCGAAGGCAAAGGCCCGCACCTCGATGAACTCGGTGGCATCGGGCTCGACGGGCACCGGCCGCAAGCCGTCGGCGAGGTAGAGGTGGGCGGTCTCGTCGAGCACGCTCTTCGACGTGTGAAACGTGCAGAGCCGCGTCAGCCGGGCCGCCTCGTAGCCCGCCTCCTCGCGCAGCTCGCGGCGCACCGCGGTCTCCGGGTCCTCGCCCCCGTGCACCGCGCCCGTGGGCATCTCCCAGCGGAAGTCGCGGGCCACGTAGCGGTACTGACCGACCAGGACGACGCGGTCGTCCTCGAGGAACGGCAGCACGCCGACCGCGTCGCGGCACTCGACCACGCCGTAGAGCGTGGTCCGGCCGTCGGGCATCTCGGCGACGTCCTCGCGCACGCGGATCCAGGGGTTCTCGTAGGCGCGGCGGCTCGACAGCGTCCGCCACGGCGCGCGGGCCAGGTCGGTCATGGGCAATGCGGGCGAATCTAGCACGCGGCCGGGGCCCGGCCAAGGCGAGGTATACTCGCGACCATGCCATGGCCATCCGCCGTTGCCGCGCTGTGGGACGATCTGCAGGCCGCGCGCGCCGAGGTGCTCCGTGAAGTCGAGGGGCTCTCCCAGGCGCAGGCCGACTTCAGACCGGGGCCGAAGGACTGGTCGATCGGCGAGGTGATCGACCACCTCGCCATCGCCGAGGTCGCGACGGGCAAGCTCACGACCAAGCTCACGCGCGAGGCGGAGGCCGCCGGCGCGCCCGCGCCGTTTCCCGTCGGACTGGCGTCGTTCGCGCCGCTGCCGCCGTGGCCGCCGGGCCCGACCGAGGCGCCGCCGGTCGTGTGGCCGTCGGCCGGCAAGCCGATCGGCGAGCTGCTCGCCACGCTGAAGGCCACCCGCGAGCGCAGCCGGCAGTCGATGGACAAGGTGGCCGCGCTCGATCCGCGGCGGCTCGTGTTCAAGCACTTCCGCCTGGGCGACCTCGACCTGGCCCAGTGGTGGACGCTCCAGGCCCAGCACGACCGCATCCACCTCGAGCAGATCCGCGACGTCAAGCGCGCCAGGGGTTTCCCCGGGGCATGAAGGTGGTGCTCCGCAACCCGCGGCGCGAGGTCGAGGTGAAGGGCGGCCGCCGGGTGAAGGACGTCCTCCGCGAGCTCGACATCCTGCCCGACACGGTGCTCGTGATCCGGGGCGACAGCATGATCACGGCCGACCAGGTGGTCGCCGACGGCGACACGATCGAGCTGAGGCCCGTGATGTCGGGGGGCGCGTCGTGAAGTGCCGCAAGTGCGGCCAGGGCGCGGTCGTCGAGCTGCGCCGGCACAACGCGGCGTTCTGCGCCGGCGACTTCATCGAGTTCTTCCGCAACCAGGTGCGCGAGGCCATCCGCCGCCATCGCATGCTGTCGAGGGACGAGCCCGTGCTCGTGGCGGTGTCGGGCGGCAAGGACTCGCTGGCGCTGTGGGACGTGCTCCTGGAAGACGGCTACGCGGCGACCGGGCTCTACCTCGACCTCGGCATCTTCGACTACTCGGTGGAGTCGAAGGCCCGGTGCGAGGCCTTCGCGGCCGGCCGCGGCGCGCGGCTGATCGTGTCGCGCGTGGCCGACGAGGTGGGGGCGCCGGTACCCGTCATCAAGGACGTCACCCGGCGGCCGCCCTGCTCGGGCTGCGGGCTCAGCAAGCGTTACCTGATGAACCGCATCGCGCTGGAGCACGGCTTCCCCGTGGTCGCCACCGGCCACAACCTGGACGACGAGGCGGCGACGCTGTTCGGCTCGGTCATGACGTGGCAGACGGACGCGCTGCCGCGCCAGTCGCCCGCGCTGCCGTCCACCCACCCGAAGCTCGTGCGCCGCGTGAAGCCGCTCTACCGCCTGTCCGAGAAGGAGACGGCCGCCTACGCGTTCCTGCGCCACATCGACTACATCGTCGAGGAGTGCCCGTTCGCCAGGGGCGCGACGTCGATCGCCCACAAGCAGATCCTGGACCGCATGGAGGACGCCTCCCCGGGCGCCAAGCACAACTTCCTCTTCGGCTTCCTCGACAAGGCGCGGGCCGCCTTCGAGCGCGTCGAGGCCGTCGCCCTCACCGAGTGCGCGCGCTGCGGGCAGGTGACGACCGGCACGCTCTGCGCCTTCTGCAAGCTGTCCGACCAGGTCAAGCGCGCCCTCTGAGCCTCCGGGGGCCTCGCGGCGCCTCCACCCGCATCCAGGTCGCCGGCACGACACGGGCCGTGCGCTAGAATGAACGGTGATTCAGTCGACGTGGAGGACCGCATGAAGGACGCCGTCATCGTGGGAGCCGTGCGCACCGCCGTCGGCCGGAAGAACGGCCGGCTGAGCCCGGTGCGTCCCGACGACCTGGCCGCGCTGGTGCTGCGGGAGCTGGTGCGCCGGGTGGGCGTCGACGCCGGCGAGGTCGAGGACGTCGTCCTCGGCTGCGTCGACCAGCTCGGCGAGCAGGGCATGAACATCGCGCGCAACGCCGCGCTGATCGCGGGCCTGCCGCTGGACGTCTGCGGCACCACGCTCGACCGCATGTGCGGCTCGGGCCAGCAGGCCGTCAACTTCGCGGCCATGGGGGTCATGGCCGGGCAGTACGAGTGCGTCATCGCGGGCGGCGTCGAGCACATGACCCGCGTGCCCATGGGCTCCAGCGCCATGGGACCCGGCGAGGGGCCGCTCTCGCCGGCGCTGCAGGAGCGTCACCAGATCATCCCGCAGGGGCTCTCGGCCGAGCTGATCGCCGAGAAGTGGGGGCTGGGCCGCGCCGAGCTCGACGAGCTCTCGGCGCAGAGCCACGAGAAGGCGGGCCGCGCCATCGCCGAGGCACGCTTCGCCCGCGAGATCGTGCCCGTGCGGCTGCCGGACGGCACGGTCTTCGACACCGACGAGGGCGTCCGCGTGCCGGTCAACCGCGAGAAGATGGCCTCGCTGGCGCCGTCCTTCAAGCCGGACGGGGTGGTCACCGCCGGCAGCTCCTCGCAGATCTCGGACGGCGCGGCCGCCCTCATGCTGATGTCGGCCGACCGCGCCCGCGCGCTGGGCGTCCGGCCACGCGCCCGGGTGGTGGCCACGGCGCTGGCCGGCGTCGACCCGACCATCATGCTGACCGGCCCCATCCCCGCCACCCGGCGCGTCCTGGCCCGGGCCGGCCTCCGCCTCCCGGACGTGGACCTGGTCGAGATCAACGAGGCGTTCGCCTCGGTGGTGCTGGCGTGGCAGCGGGAGCTCGATCCGGACATGCGCCGCGTCAACGTCAACGGCGGCGCCATCGCGCTGGGCCACCCGCTCGGCTGCTCCGGGGCGCGGCTGATGACCACGCTGCTGCACGAGCTGGAGCGGACCGGCGGCCGCTACGGGCTGCAGACGATGTGCATCGGGTTCGGACAGGGCATCGCCACGATCGTCGAGCGGTGCGAGGGCTGAGAGCCCGACGCGAGGAGGGCGCGATGGCAGGGTTCCGGTGCGCGAAGTGCGGCAAGGTGGCCATGGCGCAACGCATCTGCTGCGGGCGGCCGATGAAGCGCTCCTGACGGCGGCTAGGCCGGCAGGGCGGCCTGGATGGCGGTGTCGAGCTCGGCGGGCTGCACGGGCTTGAAGAGGCAGGTGGCGATCTTCAGGGCGTTCAGCCTCGCGTAGTCGTCCTCGCGCAGCCCCCAGCCCGTGATGAACAGGATGGCCACGTGCGCGTCCAGGGCGCGGACCCGCTCGGCCAGCTCCCAGCCGTTCATGCCCGCCATGCCCACGTTCGACAGGACCACCTCGAAGCGGCCCGGCGCGTAGACCTCGAGCGCCGCGGCGCCGCTCTGCAGCGCCGTCACCTCGTGCCCCAGGCTCCGCAGCAGCTCGGTCAGGGTGGCGAGCACCTGGCCGTCGTCGTCGACGACCAGCACGCGCACGGTCCGCCGCGGGTGGCTGGCCATCGGCGGCCGGTCCTGACGGGTGCCGTCGGTGGCCGCGGGCAGGCTGATGACGAAGGTCGCGCCGCGCCCGGGCTCGCTCTCCACGCGGATGTCGCCGCCGTGCCGCTTGACGATCGAGTACGCCATGGCCAGCCCGAGCCCGGAGCCGCTCTCGCCCTTGGTCGAGAAGAAGGGCTCGAAGACGCGGCGCCGGACGGCCTCGGACATGCCCAGCCCGGTGTCGGCCACGGTGATGAGGACGGCCCGGTCCTCGGCGGCGCGGGTCGTGACCGCCAGCGTGCCCCCGTCGGGCATGGCGTCGATGGCGTTGAGCATGAGGTTGGTCATGACCTCGGTGAGGGCGGCCTGGCGGCCGTTCACGGCGGGCACCGCGCCGAGGTCGAGCTGCAGCGCCAGCGGCCGGTTCTCCTGCGCGGTCTTCTCCTCCCAGCGCGGCTTGATGATGGCCACGGCGTCCTGCACGATCTTGTTCACCTCGACGGCGACGAACTGCTCGTCGGGCCGCAGGCGCGCGAACTGCTGGATGCGACGGACGGTCTCCGAGCCGTCGATGGCCGCCGACTCCAGGACCTTCAGCGACCGCCGCACGAGATCGACGTCCGTCATGTTCTGCTTCATCAGCTGCGCGTAGCCGAGGATCGCCTGGAGCAGGTTGTTGAAGTCGTGGGCGATGCCGCCGGCCAGCTGCCCGAGCGCCGTCAGCTTCTCGGACTGCTGCAGCTGGCTCTCGATCTCCCGCTGCACCGTGATGTCGCGCACGATGGCGATGGCGCCCTCGAAGGCCCCCTGCTTGCCGCGCAGCGCCGACAGCGTCACCGCGAGCGACAGCGGGTGCGGGCGGCGCGAGAGCGTCACCTCGAAGGCGTGCATGGGCCGGCCCTGGGCCAGGTGGCGCGTGGCCTCCGCGTAGTCGGCCGCCGGCAGGAACTCGGTGATGGGCCGCCCCAGCGCCTCCCGCGCGGGCAACGAGAAGATGCGCTCGGCCGCCGGGTTCCAGCCCTCGACCCGGTCGTCCTGGCGGAGCGCGATGATGGCGTCGCCGGCGGAGGCGATGAGCTGCTCGAGCGAGCGCTTGGTGGTGGCGATCTCCGTGTAGAGCCGCGAGTTGCGCACGGCGACGGCCAGGTACTCGGAAAGCATCTCCAGCAGCTCCCGCTCGCGCGGATCGATGGCCCGGCTCGACGCCCGGTTGTCGACCACGAGGTGGCCCAGCAGCCCCTCGGCGTCGCGGATGGCGCAGGTCACGAGCGCGGGATGGCTGGCGGCCGGCACCACGTCGCGCTCGCCGATGATGTTCACGGCGTCGTAGCCGAGCGCGCGGCGGAGCTGGTCGGTGACCGCGGTCGTCATCTGCTGCAGGTCGAGCTGGCCGACGATGGTGCGGGCGATCTCGCGCAGGATCGACAGCTGCGTGACGCGCAGCGACTGCTCGGCCGCCTCGCGGCGCGCGGCCTCCTCGAGGTCGCGCGTCTTCGCCGACAGGCTGCGCATCTCGTCCACGAGCCGGGCGATCTGCCCCCGGGCGCCCAGATCGGCCTGGCGGCGCGCCAGCGCCCGCCGGACCACGTCTTCCAGGTCCTGGCGCGAGAAGGGCTTGATCAGGTACTCGAAGGCGCCGTGGCTCAGCGCGAGCTTCACCGTCTCGAGCGAGGCGTAGGCGGTGATCATGACGACCTCGATCGAGGCATCGGCCCGCTTGATGCGCCGCAGCACCTCGAGGCCGTCGATCTCGGGCATCTTGATGTCGAGGATGACGAGGTCCGGCCGGAAGTCGCCCAGCTCGGACAGCGCGATGCGCGCGCTCTCGGCCGTCTTGATCTCGTAGTGCGGCGTCAGCAGCATCCGCAGCGACTCGCGCGGCCCCATCTCGTCGTCCACGACGAGGATGCGCGGGCGGGTGGCCGGCGGCGCGGTGATGCTCACGACTGGACCGCCGGCAGCGAGACCTCGAAGCCGAGCTCGTTGCGCCCCTGCTTGAGCGTCAGGTGCCCACCGAAGGCCTCGATCAGCCGCTGGCTGACCGCGGGGCCCACGTCGATGAGGCTCTCCTGGACCATGTGCACGGGGTCGAAGAGCCGCTCGAGCTTCTCGGCCGGCACCACGGCGGTGCGGGAGCCGATGGTGATCTGCACGTCCTCCGTCTCGCCGCGCCGGGGCGGCCGCGCCACCGCCACGACGATGCGGGCCTCGTCGCCGGGCGAGTTATAGGTGAGGTACCAGACGAGGTACGACAGGGCCTTCCGGAACTGCACGGGATCGACCTTCACGAGCTGCGGCGTCCGGTCGCCGGCGACGTCGAGCGCCAGTCGCTTGCCGAGGCCCTCGTCGGACAGTTCGATCGCAGACATGACCTCGTGCACGGCCGCGTGAACGTCCACGGAGGTCGAGTTTAACTCACCCTCACTGACCAAACCGGCAAGTTTTTCAAATACCTGCACGAGCCGGCGGACGTCGCGACGGACGACGTTGGAGAACAGCTTCCGGAAGTCGGCGTCGTCGTAGCGCTCGTCGATCAGCTCCACGAAGGTGTTGATCGACACCAGCGGGTTCTTGATCTCGTCGGCGATGCGGGCGATGACGCGGGCCAGGAGCTGGAACTCCTGCGCCTGCCGCTTCTGGGCGGCCAGCTCCTTGCGCGCCGTGCGGTCCTCGAAGACCAGCACGGCGCCGAGCGGGGTCGCCTCGTCGCCCTGGACGGGGTACGTCGAGACCTCCAGCCACAGGCCGCGCAGCGCCAGCTGGATCTCGGCGGGCGGCAGGGCGCGTCCGTAGGCCAGCGTCTCGAACAGCATGTCGCCGAGCGGCGAGGGAAGCACGCGCAGGTCCTGGTGCACGACGTCGGCCGCCGCGAGGCCCAGGATCTCCTCGGCGCGCCGGTTCATGGTGCCCACGCGCTCGTCGCGCCCGATCGTGATGACGCCGTTCGACATGTGCGTGAGGATGCGCTCGTTGAACTCCTTCTCCTGCTGCAGCTGGTGGTGCAGCGTGATGTCGCGGATGGCGGTGGCCAGGTGCGTGGCCAGGTCGAAGAGGATCTCGGTCTCGTACCGGCCGTAGCTGTCGCCGATGACGGGCTGGCCCACGACGAGGATGGCCACCAGCTCGCCGTGCGCGAGCAGGGGCACCGCCAGCACGCCGCCCAGCAGCCGCAGTTCGGCGGCCACCGCCGGGTCGCCCAGATCGCCCAGCCGCACGGGCCGTCCCTGCCGCGCCAGGAGGTGGCCCAGGCCGTGGGTGGCCGACAGGCGCGCCGCGGCCACGACCTGCGGCAGCAGTCCGCGGTGCGCACGGACGCGGTACGACTGCCCGTCGGCGTCGAGCATCAGCAGCGCCGACCGCGTGGGGCGGAGCAGCTCGCCGATGGCGTCGAGCACCATCTCCAGCACGCGGGGCAGGTCGAAGCCGGCGGCGAAGACCCGGCTGAACTCCTTCAGGATGCGGGCGAGGCCGTCCGGCTCGCGCGTGGAGTCGGCGCTGACCGCCGCCGACGCGGGAGCGGTCGGGGCGCGCAGGGCGGCCAGCTCCTGCTGCAGGCGCTGCCTGTCGAGCAGCTGACGCATGGCGATCTCGAAGTCGCGCTGGGTGAAGGAGGCGGAGAGCGAGAAATCGGCCGCCTCGATCTCGTCCTGCCCGGCGCCGACGGCCACCAGCAGCGCGGTCGGCGCCGCCTCCCGCGCGCGGCCGGCGAAGGACTCCAGCGTCTGGCCGGGGCCCCGGCTGTCGCGAAAGATCAGCTCGACCTCGACCAGGCGCAGCGTCTTCATCGCCTCGCCGTCGCTCTGGGCGACGAAGACCGAGGCGTCGGGGAACGCCCGGAGCAGGCGGGTGCGCAGCGCGCTATCGGCCGTGACGAGCAGAACCGTCTTCATGAGCGAACGAACCCTCGATCGGGACGGCGATCGGGAACTCGACCGTGAACAGCGCGCCGCCGGCCGGCCGGTTGGCCGCCCGCAGCTTAGCATGGTGGGCCGCCGCGATCCCCGCACAGATCGACAGGCCCAGCCCGGACCCCCGGGGCTTGGTCGTGATGAACGGGTCGAACACGTGCTCCAGCAGCTCCGGCGGGATGCCGGGCCCCGAATCGGCCACCGTCACGGCGACGTGATCGGGACCGGTCACGAGGTCGACCGTCACCGTGCCGTCGGGCGGGGTCGCCTCCGAGGCGTTCAGGAGCAGGTTCAGGAACAACGATTCGAGCTCGCCGGCGTCGCCCACGACGGACCGTGGCTCGTCGCCCGTGTTGACGGCGAGGGCGATGCGCTTCTCCTCGAACACGGGACGCAGGAACTCGGCGGCGTCGCGGATGGGGCCGCGCAGGTCCAGCGGCTGCTTCGGCCGGTCGCTGGGGCGGCTCAGCGAGCGGAGGCGCTCGACCAGCCGTTCCATCCGACCGATCTCGCGGGTCACGACCCGGCTGAACTCGTCGACGAACTGCTCGTCGCGGTGACGCCGGGGGATGAGCTGCGCGAATGTCTTGATGGCCACGAGGGGGTTCTTGATCTCGTGGGCGATGCTCGAGGCGAGGATCTCGAAGTACGCCAGCCGCTCCACCCGCCGGCGCTCCGCCTCCAGCTCCTTGACCGGCGTGAGGTCGCTGAAGACGGCGACGGCCCCGAGCACGCCGCCGTCGGGGTCGCGCAGCGACGAGGTCGTGCAGATGACGGGGCGGGCGACGTCGGCGCCGGGCAGCGTCACCTCGGGCTCCGTCCGCGGCCGCCCGTCGGTCAGCGTCGCCCGCACGAGCCGCGCCAGCGCCTCGGGCGCGGCCTCCACTGGTCGCCCGGTCACGTCGCCGGCGGCCAGTCCGGTGAGCTGTGCCGCCGCCCGATTGAAGCGCGTGACCTGGCCGCCGGCGTTGGTGGCGAGCACCCCGCTCTCGATGGTCGCCACGATGTTCTCGATGTATTCGTTGGCCAGCACGACCTCGGTGTACAGCTGCGCGTTCTTGATGGCGATGCCCGCCTGGTTGGCCAGCGTCATGAGCAGATCGATGTCGTGCGGATAGAATGGATCGCCCGACAGCTTCGGCCCGACGACGAGGGCCCCGATAACGCTGTCCTCCGACAGCAGCGGCAGCACGAGCGCCCAGTTCAGCCGCGTCAGCTCAGCGTGAAGCAGCCGGTCGTTTCCTTCACCGTGACGCATCTCGTCAGCCGCAAGGTAGGTTCTCGTATCGGCCAGCGCATTCATTATCGAGTCTGGAAGCTGTTCTGGGGCGAGTGCTCGGTTGGTATCATGCCGCTCTTCGAATGACGTCCGAACCAAGCGACCGATTTCCGTTTTGAGGTACACAGCTGCCGCTTCGCACTGTATCGAAGTCGATGCCGTCGTACGGAGAAAAGCAGTCACAGTTCTTAAATGCAAGACTCTAGTAAAAACCTGGCTGGTGTATTTAATGGTGCGACGAAAATCGGTGTCGGTGCGGTAGACATATCGGTCTAACAGCCGACCGGACCAATCTCGAATTGGCGGTACTAGGAGCGTAGTCACGATAATGGCGGCGAAGAGCGTGAGGAGCTCACCGAGCGCGATGTGTTGAAGAAATCGCGGCCAAACCAGCGCCAAAACGAGCGCTACCGGAATCAGCGAAAGGCCACTCGCAATAGCGATCGTCAAGCCGCGTCGTATGATCAACCGCAGATCCATTAATCGATGGCGGATAATGGCGTGAGCCACTAGCAGGACAAATGGCATCATGAAATACGGCCCCAACCAAGAGTATGTCGACTGCCCGGTCAGAAATGGCAGTACAAGGTTCGTTAGGATTCCAGGGACAACGTAAAGGAGCGCTCCAACACAGAGATACTGTAATTGAACTCGTTGCAGGCCCGATGCGCGGTGCCACTTCAGGAACAAGATGGTTAAAGCACCTGCAAAGGTAGCGACCGAGAAACTGGCGAACAGTGGGTAGAGGGGGCCAGGCTTTCGGGCGAGCATGCCGTCGGTGAAAGTGTGCTCATATGTCACGAGATCTGTAAGGAGCGCTAGCAGGGCGAACGCAACGCCTACGACGACTGGACCACGAACTAGGGATATTGATGGATAAAGAGTTCGAGCTGGATAGACGTGCGCGAATGCCAGGAAGCACGGTGGTATGAGACTTGCGGCCGCGAACGCTACCCTGAACGATAACCAGACCTCTACATTGAGTTGAGCCAGACCGATACCAACGGTCCACGCTGCACAAGGGAGCACCGAGGCAGTAAACCATCGATGGACTTCGCTCTCCGGTCGCGCGCGCCAGACAAAGACGCCGAGACAGGTAAGCACGGCCGCCAGTATTACGAGGATCCCGCCAGTGGGGCTCATCTAAAAGGTCTGACTTCCACCGCTGCTGTCTCTAAGACCGGAAAGTCCATGAAGATCGTCGCCCCCCGACCTCGCCGATTGTTCTCAGCCCGAATCGTGGCGCGATGCGCATCCGCTATGCCGCGGGATATCGAAAGACCTAGACCAGAGCCGCTCTTTTTGGTTGTGACGAAGGGATCAAATATCTGCCCCAGTAGATCATTGGGGATTCCAGTCCCCGTGTCGCTCACCTGCACGTGAATTGTTCGGCCAGACTGGCCTCCTCGTAGGAGTGCCCTGACGGAGATTTCGTCGCCCGGCCTCATGGCTTCAATTGCGTTGATAAACAAGTTCAAGAACAATTGCTTCAATTGCGACAGATCACCAGCGATCGGCGGCAGGTCATCAGGAAAGTCGAGCGCGACAGAGAGTTGTGATTGCTCGAGTTGGCCTCGCAGGAGAACCAATGTGTCTTCAATGGGGACCCGAATATCGATCGGAACCAGCGATTGAGCCGACGGCGTAGCGAACCCACGGAGTCGAGCGACAAGGCCATCGATGCGGTCAATCTCCGTTATAACGACCTTGGCAAAATCGTTGCGGAAGTCTTCCTCAGTGAAGCGTTCGGGTAGGAGCTCGGCAAAGGTTCTGATCGCGACCAGAGGATTCTTAATCTCGTGGGCGATACCTGACGCGAGCGCTCCGATTGAAGCTAGCCGCTCTGCTTGCCGTTTCTCGTCTTCAAGCGTCTTCAGGCGCGTGAGGTCGGAAAAGACGGCGACGGCGCCATGCATTGTCCCGTTTCGATTGAGGAGTGCGGAAGTAGAACAGATGACGGATGTGAGAACTCCCGATGTGCTGGGGATAATGGTTTCAACTTGTGTGCGCGGGAGGCCATCGCTAAGAGTGCCCGCAAGTAAGTCTCCAAGCGTCGATGGCAACTGAGACAGCGATGTGGTCTTGACCGCCAACGAAGATAGCCCTGTTAGTCTTTCAGCCGCGGCATTGAAAAGCGTGATTTGACCAAGCGCATCGACAGCGACGACACCGCTTTCGATAGTGGTTAGGATGTTCTCGATATATTCGTTAGCAAGAACGACTTGGGAGTACAGCTGTGCATTCTTGAGCGCAATCGTCGCTTGACTTAGAAGGGTCGTGAGGAGATCGATGTCGTCGGCGAAGTATGGATCGCCGGACAGCTTTCGGCCGATGGCGAAGAGACCCTTCAGGTCTCCGTCTTGAATGAGAGGTAAAACAACGTCCGCTTGGAGGCGGAGCAATTCGTCGATCAACGTTTCTTGTCCTGGGGCCGCGATGCCACGGCGTACCTCATGCGTAATGAGTAGGCGTTGATCTCGCGAGAGACGACTGACCAGGGGGGATGTTGCTGGAATGAGTTCGGTGGGCGACGGCCGCAACGAGGCAATTGTCGTGTGAGTTACTAACCGGCGAAGTTCGCCCGCCGCGCGCTCGGTTGTATAGACCGTCACGTGTTCTGGTTGCACGGTCTTCGTGATGGCGTCGCAGGCGTATGCGAGGAGAGGCTGAAGATCGAGTATTGATGCCATCGTTCGGCTGATTTCGCGAACGGTTCTCTGATAGTCGTAGCGCTCGCGGAACAAGTACCGATCAAGCCAGCCTTGGACGTTCCGGAGGAGCGGTTGGAATGCAATGGCAATGAACAACCCGAGCAGGACCTCGAGGAATAGCGGGACTTCTTGCGGACGGGAAACGAAGGTGCCAGACAGGAGATTGAGAAGGAAGCTGAAAGCTGCGGCGGCCGCTGAGATCGTGAGGAGATATGCAACACCGCGACGAATGACAAGCCGCGTGTTCAACAGACGATGCCGAATGATCGCGTGCGCGATCACAGCTATCATTGGGATGCTGAACAGGGGCCCGTACTGGCTAAAGCGCGACGAATTGAGCGCGATCGGTATAAGGAGGTTAGTGATCGTGCCACCTAATAGGGGAAGAGAGACGGCGATAAAGATATACCGAACCTGGAGGCGTTCAATACCCGAGAGTATGAGCGCTTTCTTATAGAGGAGGTAGAGACTGTAGCCGAGGGTAGATACAAGGTAGACTCCGAAGATCGGATGAAGGGGCCCATATGACATTTTCAGGATACCGTTCACTCCAGAGGTCCCCGCTGCAATTAGTGGGGTTAGCGAAATCAAGCATGCAACTAGTCCAGCGCCGATGAGGACTCTGGTTACCCGACGCGGGGGTCGTGGTTGCGCGACCGGGAAAACCGAGACAAAGAGGAAGAATGATAACGGAATGATCGATGCTGAAACGAAGGCGGCTCTCGCCCAGACGATACCCCATTGCGTGTCGGCGTATGCAGCGACCAGTCCATTACTGAGAGTCCACGACGCTACTGAAAGGGAGAAGAGAGCAAAGTACTGACTGACCCGCTGCTGTGTGTTCTTTACCCAGACAAGGACCGCGAGTACGAGGTTTGCAGCTGTTGTGAAAACGAGAATTGCGAGGCGTTCGTACATTCTCGACGACTATCGCGGGTGTCCGAGAAACAAGACAGAATGGGTCCCACCCATTGCGTGGGCATTGATCATTATCGTTTTCAGCCGCGCAGTCCTCGCGGTGTTCGGGACATAGTCCAGATCGCATTCAGGATCGGGCCGTTCCAAATTTATTGTCGGCGGTATGACAGAATGCTGCAGGGCAAAACAGGAGGCCGCGACCTGAAAAGACGAAGCTGCCCCCATCGCATGGCCGATCATGGATTTGATAGAGCTCACGGGGATGTTATACGCGCGCGTCCCGAAGGAGCGCTTAAAGGCGCGTGTCTCGATTAGGTCGTAATCAGGCAGTGAGTTTCCATGCGCGTTGATGTAGTCCACGTCGTGTGGCGCAAGGCCCGCTTGGTGCATTGCCTTCTTTATGGCATCGGTTAAGGCAAGCTCTCCGGCATCGATGCGGGCACCAAACCCACCCTCATTGCCGGTGCCGAATGCCAGTACCTCGGCGTAAATGTGCGCTGAGCGCGCAAGAGCGTGATCGAGGTCTTCAACTACGTAAATAGCCGCTCCTTCACCAAGGACCAATCCGTCGCGTCTGAAATCGTATGGCCGGGAAGCTCGCGTGCATGGGTCGTCGAATTTTGAAAGGGCGTTTGAGGCGCAGAACGTGGCGAAGCAGAGGGGGGATACGGGTGCCTCCGTGCTACCAGCGATAACTACATCCGCGCGGTCCCTACCAATCTCTCCGACGGCCCATTGCACGGTGTCGAGGCCCGTCGAGCAAGCTGAAGCAATAGTCATTGCTTGACCGCGGAGGCCTAACTCGACAGAAATGTGGCTGACTGGAGCGTGGGCAGGGTATTCAACGCCAGCGGTCTCCGGGATTCCGCTGAAGCCCTTGGCTTGGAAGCCGAGGCGGGCCGCTTCGTAGACATCGCCGACCCCGTTTGCCGATGTCCCGAGACATGCGACAACACGGTCGCCCTGCTCTGCCGCTAGGTTAAGACGTGAGTCTTCGACAGCCAACTTCGCTGCGGCAACAGCGAACTGTGAAAAGCGGCCGCGGTGCTTGGTCCGCCGCGGGTGCATGAAGTCCTGCGGCCGGAAGTCGCGGACTTCGGCGGCGACCTTGCAGGGAAAGGGCGACGGGTCGAAGGCGGTGATGTAGTCGACCGCGGATTTTCCTGCGACGAGGTTGCTCCAGAACGCGTCCTTGCCGATCCCGTTCGGCGCGACGACCCCGAGGCCCGTGATCACGACACGTCGGCGACGCCCCAAAGGCCTCCCTCCTTGAACGCGAGAACTCACGTCGGTGGGGCCCTTTGCGCCCCGTCCGCTAGAATAGGCGAGACCGATCGAACATGTCCAGGTTCGGCCTTGACCGTCGCCAGTTTCTGAGGCTGCCGCTGGCGCTCCTGCTGGCGCCGGCCGCCTGCCTCCGGCCAGGCCCCCTGCGCGCCGAGACGGTGGTGAGGCGGTCGGCCTACGACGTGGGGGTCGGCATGCTCTACAACGCCCTCAGCCTGGACCTGGCCGGCACCGTGAGCGAGTCCGTCGATCGGGAGGCCGGCCGGTACGAGTTCAGGGCCGTCGGCCAGGGCCGGCGCATCGCCAACCGCGTCGAATCGCGAGGGGGGCGGCTCGGCGGGCGGTGGGCGCCTCTGGAGAGCACGGCGTGGTTCGACGTCGCTGGGCGCGAGTCGCGTACCGATCTGAAGTACGACTATCAGCGCTCGACGGTCGAATACCACTACCGGGGGGAGACCTTCTTCCTGCGACGACGACGGGTTGCGGATGACGTGCTCGCCATCCCGCCCGGGCTCCACGTCGACGACGTGTTCAGTGCCATCCTGAACTACTCCGACGGGCTCTGGACGCCGGGGGCCGACGGCGTCTACCGCACGATGGTCGCGCGGCGGCGGCGGCCGGCGTCCGAGGGGCCCGACGACGTGCAGCCGCATTACCGGGCCGAGCTCGTGCCCTTCGTCATGCGCGTCGAGGCCGATGCGGCCACGGGCAAGCCGACCGCCAGCTTCGACCTCACCCGCTTCTCGTCCTGGGCGCGCGAGAGCGAGCCGGCGCGGATCCAGTTCGGGGCCGACCGGCGCCCCGAGGCCATCGTCGCGTCGCTGATCCTCGGCACGTCGGTCGACATCCGCGTCAAGGCTCCGTAGTGCCGGCCGGCCCCGCCCCCCCGTCCGCGCACGATCTCGTCACGGTCGGCGAGGTCATGCTGCGTCTGGCCGTCGCCGCCCCGGCGCGCTTCGAGACGGCCCGGTCGCTCGACCTGCAGATCGGCGGCGCCGAGGCCAACGTCGCGGCCGCCGCGGCGCGCCTCGGGCTCCGGACGGCGTGGATCTCGGCGCTCCCGGCCAACGTGTGGGGCGAGCGCATCGTGCGCGAGCTGACCGCGCACGGCGTCGACTGCCGCCACGTCCGCATCGTGGACGGCGCCCGCGTGGGCGTGTATTTCGTCGAGTACGGCGCCTCGCCGCGTCCCATCCAGGTGGTCTACGACCGGCGCGACTCGGCGTTCGCCCGTCTGACCGAAGGCGAGGTCGACTGGCAGCCCGTGCGCCGCGCGCGGCTCGTGCACCTCACCGGCATCACGCCGGCGCTCGGTGCGGCGTCGCGGGCTGTCGCCGAGCGCGTGATCCGGGAGGCGCCGGCGCTGTCGTTCGACCTCAACTACCGGGCCACGCTGTGGCCGCCGGCCGAGGCGCGGGCGTTCGCCGAGGCCGCGCTCGCCGTGGCCCGGTTCGTCTTCGTCGGCCGCGACGAGGCGCGTACCGTCTTCGGGCTCGAGGGCGAGCCTGCGGGCGTCGCGGACCGCCTGGCGCGCCTGGCGCCGAAGGCGACCGTCACGCTGTTGCTCGGCGACGACGGCTCCGTCACGCGCGACGGCGCGCGCCTGGTGCGGCCCGCGCGGCGGCCTGTCGTGAACCTCGTCGATCCCATCGGCGCGGGCGACGCCTACGTCGGCGGCTTCCTGTCGGCCGCCCTGCGCGGCGCCGACCTGCAGGAGACGGTCGACACGGCGACGGCGGTGGCCGCGCTCAAGTGCTCGGTATGGGGCGACATCGCGCTGGTGAGTCCGCGCGACGTCGAGCAGGTGCTCGCCGGGGGGCCCGGCGTCCGGCGCTGAACGTTCCGGCGCCGGGCGGCGGCGCCACGACGCGTCTGCCAGGCCGGCGAACGGCGTGCGGGGCTCACGACGCGGGCGCACGGATCGAAACCGCCCCGACATCGACGCACTCCAGCGCCGGCCGTCGCGATGATAGGATGCCGGCGCATGAGCCCGGCACGCCAGCGCATCGCCCCCGACGGCCTCACTCGCTGCGCCTGGGCCGGCGACGCGCCGGAGATGATCCGCTATCACGACGAGGAATGGGGCGTGCCCGAGCGCGACAGCCGCCGGCTGTTCGAATTGCTGGTGCTCGAGGGGGCGCAGGCGGGCCTGTCCTGGTCGACCATCCTGCGCAAGCGGGAGGCGTACCGGCGGGCCTTCGCTGGCTTCGATCCGGCCCGGGTGGCCCGCTATGGCGCCGCCGACGTGCGCCGGCTCATGGCCGACGCGGGCATCGTGCGGAACCGGCTGAAGATCGAGGCGGCCGTCGCCAACGCCCGCGCGGTCCTCGAGGTCGAGCAGGAGCACGGCAGCTTCGGCGCCTGGCTCTGGAATCTCGTGGGCGGGGGGCCGGCGCGGAACGCCTGGCGCTCGCCGGCGCAGGTGCCGGCCGAGACGGCGGCGGCGCGGACGCTCAGCCGCGCGCTGCAGCAGCGCGGCTTCCGGTTCGTCGGCCCGACGATCTGCTACGCTTTCATGCAAGCGAGCGGCATGGTGAACGACCACCTGACCACCTGCTTCCGCTGGCGAGAGCTGGCGGGCCCGGCGGCCCGGCGGCGCGGCAGGGCGGCGCCGTGAGCCCGGCGGGTCGGCGACGGGTCGCGACGGTGGTCTGCAGCACCCTCGGTCTCGCCGCCGCCGGCTGCGCCGGCGTCATGGAGGGCGACGGCCCCAGCGCCATGCCCGCGCCCCTGGCCTCGAGCCGCCCGGCGGCGACCACGGGGAGCCATCCCATCGTGCAGGCGGCCCTGCGCTACGTCGGCACCCCGTACGAATGGGGCGGCGCCAGCCCGCAGGGGTTCGACTGTTCGGGGTTCGTCCAGTACGTGTACGGGCAGCTCGGCGTGCCGCTGCCGCGCACGGTGAGGGAGCAGTACGGCGCCGGCGTGGCCGTACCCCGCGAGCGGCTGGCCGTCGGCGACGTGGTGTTCTTCGACCGCCTCCGGCACAACGGCATCTACATCGGCGGGGGGCGCTTCGTGCACGCCAGCCGTCCCGGCGACGTCGTGAAAATCGCCTCCCTTCACGACGCGTGGTTCCGCCGCACCTGGATCGGCGCGCGACGCATGACGGGGACGCGGTACGCGCCCGCGCCCACGATGAACAGCCGGACCGTCGCCCGGTGAGGAGCGGTCAGGCCTCGACGGCCAGGCCCGCCACCACCGTGACGCCGGGCAGGCGGCGGAACACCTCGGGCGAGGTCCTGATCTTCGACGACCGGCTGCCGCCGCCCAGCACCAGCCAGTCCAAACCCATCAGCCGCTCGTCCACGTAGATCGGGAGCGAGGGCGGCAGCGCGAACACGGTCACGCCGCCGATCATCATTCCCGTCATGGCCTGCGTCTCCTCGGCCGTGGCGAACGACAGCTTCGAGACGCCCATGAGCCGCCGGACGGCGTGGTTCACGTCGAGCCGCGTGGTGGCCTTGACCACGCAGGCGGCGTACTGCCGCGGCTCCCTCTTGGAGGCGACGACGATGGTGTTCGCGGAGCGGTCCAGCGGGACGCCGTACTTGTCGCAGAACTGCGCGGTGTCCGCGAAGACCGGGTCGATCGGGATCAGCTCCCACGGCACACCCAGCGCGTCGAGCGTCCGCGCCACTCGCGCCTCGATCGGCTCGCTCACGAGAGCGGATGCTACCGCGAATCGACGGAGGGCGTCTCCAGGCGCTTGCTCTCGACCTCGATCCAGCGGCGGCCGTCCCACTTGAACACGCGGCGCGCCCACGTGTCGCTGATCTCGATCTTGCCGTCGGGCATGAGCATGTACACGCGCGTGGCCGAGATGGGCTTGTGCGTGTTGGCGAGCTTCACGGTCTGCTGGTCGGGCGCCAGCGCGCCGCCGAACGCGGCGAGCGACAGGACCGCCATCGACAGCGCGAGGACCGTGAGCACGACCTTGGCCCGCATGACCACCTCCTGCGGAGCAACAAGCGTTCCACGCCTAACTCGTTGAAAAGGCGGAGCCCGATGGTGAGGTGCGCCGGCGGGGGAGCCAGCCTGTCGTCCGCCTTCTCCCCGTCGGATGTCACGGGGGCATGTGCGCCGGCGTTCGTCACGGTGGGGACTCGTCGGGCCCTGGGGCGCTGCCGTCCGGAAGGTCGTGCCCGGCGCGGGCCGGGGGCCGGCGCCGGCGTAGTACCATCTCGCGCATGCCGGGCTTCGTGCCGAAGGACCCGCGGTTCGAGGCGCGCGTGCGCGCGAGCTTCGCGCAACAGCGGGTCATGGACACGATCGGCGCGAGCCTCACGCGGGTGGCTCCCGGTGAGATCGTCATCGAGCTGCCGTTCCGCGAGGACCTCACCCAGCAGCACGGCTTCGTGCACGCGGGCATCGTCACCACCATCGCCGACAGCGCGTGCGGCTACGCGGCGCTGAGCCTCATGGCGCCCGAGGCGGCCGTGCTCACGGTGGAGTACAAGGTGAGTCTCCTCGCGCCCGCCCGGGGCGAGCGCCTGGTGGCGCGCGGCCGCGTGCTCAAGCCGGGCCGCACGCTCACCGTCTGCTGGGCCGACGTCGCGGCCCACGACCGCGGCGCCGGGCGTCCCGTGGCCACGATGCTGGCCACGCTGATGGCCGTGCACGACCGGGCCGACGTGCAGGCGGGCACGTGAGGGTCGGCGTCAACCTCATCAACTTCGGCCCGGGCGTGAGCCCCGAGTCGCTCGCGCGCTGGGCCGGGCTGACCGAGGCGCTCGGCTACCACTTCGTGATGACGTCCGACCACGTCGCCGTCACCTCCGACGTCGCCGAACGCTATCCGGCGCCGTTCTACGAGCCGTTCACGCTCCTGGGCTGGCTCGCCGCGGCCACGCGGACGGTGGAGATCGGCACGACGGTGATCGTGCTGCCCTACCGCCATCCACTCGAGGTCGCGCGCATGGCCGCCAACGCGGACCGGTTGTCGGGCGGCCGCCTCATTCTCGGCGTGGGCGCGGGGTGGGCGCGCCAGGAATTCGAGGCCCTGGGCGTGGACTTCGAGCGGCGCGGCGCGATCACCAGCGAGTACCTGGCCGCGATCAAGACGGCGTGGACCGAGGACGTGGCCACGTTCCGGGGCCGGTTCGTGGCCTTCGAGAACGTCCACACCGCCCCGCGCCCCGCGCGCCGGCCGCATCCGCCGATCTGGGTCGGCGGCGGCAGCGACGCCGCGCTGCGGCGCGCCGCGCGCTACGGCGACGCGTGGCACCCGATCCGGTTCACCGTGGCGTGGCTGCGCGACACCGGCCTGCCGCGTCTCCGCGAGCTGGCCGAGAAGGACGGGCGTCCGGTCCCGGCGCTGTGCCCGCGCCTGAAGCTCCGGCTGACGACCACCCCCATGGACGCCGCGCGGCGCGGCACCGGCGAGGGCACCGTCGACCAGGTGCGCGCGGACCTCGAGGCGCTGCAGGCGCTCGGCGCCGAGGCCGTGCTGCTCGACACCTACGCCGACGACCCCGAGCAAACGCGTGACCCCGTTGCCGCGTGGCGTATGCTCACGGTGATGGCCGAGCAGGCCTTCGATCTGGGGCGCCAGACGCTCCGGATGTAAATCCAGCCACGCGGGGGACCACCATGGCCGTCAAGACCAGGCCCGAGGGCTACCATGCCGTCACGCCCTACCTGATGGTGCCGGGTGTCGCCCGGCTCCTCGACTTCCTGAAGCAGGCGTTCGACGCCAGGGAAATGCACGTGATGAAGCGCCCGGACGGCGGCGTCATGCACGCCGAGGTGCGCATCGGCGATTCGGTCGTGATGATGGGCGAGCCGATGGCGCCGTGGCCGGCGATGCCCGGCTCGCTCTACCTCTACGTCGACGACGTCGACGCCACCTACAAGCGGGCGCTGCAGGCCGGCGGCACGTCGGTGATGGAGCCCGCCGACCAGTTCTACGGCGATCGCCACGGAGGCGTGAAGGACGCCTCCGGCAACATCTGGTGGATCGCCACGCACATCGAGGACGTCCCGCCGGCGGAGCTGGCGCGCCGGGCCGAGGCGTTCATGAAGAAGCAGCAGCCGCAGCGCTGAACGCCGCGCCGAGCACGGGGTGGCGGCCGGCCGGCAGCGCCAGCGGGCGGTCGCTCGCCACCTCGACTCGGGCCGGCCCCTCCTCGGCGCCGGCATCGATCTCGACCACGAGCCGCATCGGCGAGCGAGGCCACGTGAAGACCAGCGCGCCGGCGACGTCGGTTGCGTCGGCCTCCAGGATGCCGCGCCACTGGCCGAGCGCGCGCGCCCGCGAGCGCGCGCGCAGTCGGAGGCCGAGCACCGACACCGGTGGCGGCGGGTCGGCGGGCATCGGCGGCGCGTCGCTCCACGGCCGGTGCGGCCCGTCGAAGGGCGCGGTCTCGGCGAGCTGCACGACGACGCCCTGGGCCTGGCGCGGGTGCAGGAAGGCCTCCTTCCAGTAGCGGTTGTCCTCGTTGCGGCCGACGATCTCGTAGCCGCGCGCCTCGGCCCGCGCGCACGCCTCGGCGAGGCTCGGCACCTTGAACGTCACGTGATGCACGCCGCTGCCGTGCCGCGCGATGAAGCGGTGCAGGAAACCGTCGGCCCCGAGCGGCTCCAGCAGCTCCAGGCGGCCGCCGTTGGCGAACTTCCACTGACCGAAACGGTAGGCGCCGGCGTCCATCCCGAAGGACGGCACGCCGCCGAGGACGCCGACGACGAAGGGCATCGCGTCCGCCATGCGGGGCAGCGCGATCGCGATGTGGTCGAAGCGGATCCTGGACACCGGCGTTGTCGTCTACGCCACCCCGAGCGCGGGCTACTTCACGATCTCGAGCAGCTCGACCTCGAACACCAGCGTGGCGCCCGGCCTGATGCGGGGCGGCGCGCCGCGGTCGCCGTACGCCGCCTCCGAGGGGCAGACGAGCCGGCTCTTGCCGCCGACCTTCATGGTCGGCAGCCCCTCGCTCCAGCACTTGATCACGCCTTCCAGCGGCAGCGTGGCCGGCTCGCCCCGCTGCACCGAGCTGTCGAACACGGTGCCGTCGGTGAGCGTGCCGTGGTAGTGCACCTTGACCTTGTCCTTCGCGGTGGGCGACGGTCCGGTGCCGGGCTTGATGGTGGTGACGATCACGCCCGAGGCGGTCTTCGTCGTGTTCTTCTCGGCGGCCGCCTTGTCGCGGAACGCCTCGCCGGCCTTCTTCTCGCTGGCGGCGACGGCCGACACGCGCGTGCGCTGCAGCTCCTGGATCTTCGGCCCGTAGGTCTGCAGCTCGACCTTCGGCTTGTTCTTCAGCACGGCGTCGGTGAGGCCGGTCTTGACCGTCTCCAGCTCGGCGGCCGACAGCGCGAAGTTGCCGAGGTTCTGGCCGATGAGCAGCCCGAGGGCGTAGAGGACCTTCTGCTCCTCGTTCAGCTCCTGGGCCGCCGCGGGCACGGCCGCGACGAGGGCCCAGACCACGGCCAGGGAGATCGCGAGTGCCCGGAGGGTGGTGGTACGCATGTCCATCCTTTCCTGCAGCGGATTTTGAAGTAGGATACCGCCATGCCCGAGTCCATACCGGCTTCTCTCGTCATCGACACGCTGAAGGACACCTTCCAGCAGGCCCGCGGCGGCGCCCGGCGCGAGCCCCTCGGCTGGGTGCTGAGCGTCCCCGACACGCACCAGAGGACCGTCCTCGCCGCGCTCGACAAGGAGCGCGCCCTGCGCGTGCTCACGTGCGCCACCGAGGACGAGGCGGCGGCGATCGGGGCCGGCCTCTACATCGGCGGCGAGCCCTTCGTGCTGATGATCCAGCACGCGGGCCTGTACGCCTCGGTCAACACGCTGCGCGGCGTGGGCCTGGACGGCCAGGTGCCGCTCTTCTACATGATCGGCCTGCTGAGCCGGGAGAAGGACAAGGACCCGCGCGAGTCCCGGCACTCGATGGTGCGCTACTGCGAGCCGCTGCTCGACACCTTCGGCATTCCCCACGCGCGCCTGGAGGGACCCGACGACGTCGGCCGCATCCCGGAGTACTACCGGCTCGCCCAGCAGCGCAAGGGCCCCGCGGCCGTGCTGGTCGGCCTGGAGACCATCTGATGAAGCCGGAAGAGGTCCTGGAGGCGATCGCCGCCGTCCGCGGCGACGCCATCTGCGTGCCCACGATGACGACGTCGCCGGCCTGGCGCGACATCACCGGCGACGCGCTGTCCGTCTCGTGCGTGGGCTTCATGGGCGGGGCCTCGTCGCTGGGACTCGGGCTGGCGCTGGCGCGCCCCGAGCGCAGGGTGCTCGTCTTCGACGGCGACGGTTCGCTGCTGATGCAGCTCGGCTCGCTGGCCACCATCGCCGGCGCGCGGCCGCGCAACCTGGTGCACTTGCTCTTCAAGAACGGGGTCTATCACACCTCGGGTGCCCAGGAGACGCCGGGCGGGCTCTCGGTGGACTTCGCGGCCATGGCCCGGGCGGCGGGATATCGCGGCGTGCACGTCGTCGACGACCTGGCGGAGTTGAAGCGCCTGCTGCCGAAGCTCCTGGTCGAGGAGGGCCCGCTCTTCGTGGAGCTGCACACGGGGCTCGCCGGCAAGACCCCGATGACGGCGGGCATGGGGATGCCGTTCCGCCAGCAGGTGGAGCGGCTCAGGGGGCAACTGACATCGGCATGAGGGAGGGTTGATGCACGCTCGCCTCGTCGCCCTGGCGGCGGTCTCGTTCGTCCTTCTCGTCCACTCCGACCCGGCCCTGGCCGGCCCGCCCACCGAGCAGCTGAAGGGCCGCATCGATCGCGTCATCAGGGTCCTCGACGACCCGCAGATGAGGGCCGAGGCCCGCACGGCCGAGCGCCGGGCCGCCATCCGGGCCGTCGCCTCGGAGATGTTCGACTACAAGGAGATCTCCGCGCGCAGCCTCGCTCGCCACTGGCACCCGCGCACGCCGGCCGAGCGCGAGGAGTTCGCCCGGCTCTTCGGCGACCTGCTCGAGCTCTCGTACATCTCGAAGATCGAGCTGTACTCCGGCGAGAAGATCGCCTACGTGGGCGAGGCGCTCGATGGCGACTACGCCACCGTGCGCACGCGCATCGTCACCAAGCAGGGCACCGAGATCCCCGTCGACTACCGGCTGCTCCGCCACGGCGAGCAGTGGCGCGCCTACGACGTGCTGATCGAGGGCGTGAGCCTCGTCGGCAACTACCGCAGCCAGTTCAACTCCGTCATCCAGCGGTCGTCGTACGACGGGCTGATGAAGGCGCTCCGCGCCAAGGTGGAGGAGGCGGCCAAGACGCCGCCCGCCGCCACCGGCAAGGCCGCGACGCCGGCCAGCGGGCCACCGGCGCCCGAGCCTCCTCGCCGCGTGCAGAGCCCCTGAACGCGGCCTCGCGTCAGGGCCCGTGAACGAATCGCGCTGTCGAGGGGCGCCACGGCTTGGCCGGGGCGTCCCGAGCGCGTGGGGGGCTTGGGGGGCGCCCGGAGCCCCCCATGGAGTCAGGCGCCGCGCTCGGCCCGCATCTCCGCGAAGACCTTGCTCGCCACGAGCATGGCGTCGCGGGTGAGGGGCGCGCCGACGTAGCCCAGCAGGTGCAGCAGCACCTCGGTCAGCTGCTCCTCGGTCCACCCCTCGCGCAGCGCCATGCGCAGGTGGATGGCCAGCTCGGGCTCGCGGCCGGTGGCCGCGTCGGACACGACGCAGATGAGCGCGCGCGTCTTGAAGTCCAGGCCCGGGCGCGACCACAGCGCGCCGAACACGGTCTCCGTCGCCGTCTCGATGAACGTCCGCATCACCGGGTCCTGGTACGTCGTCGTGTTGACCTTGTCCACGTAGGCGTCGCCGAGTAGCCGGCGGCGGATCTCGCTGCCCTTCCGGTAGGTCTCGCTCTGGGGCATGGGCATGTCCTCCGGCCGCGCAGCATACCGCAGCGCGACGGCTCTGGTACGATCGGCGGCGCATCCGCGCCCGCGGGAGGAGCCATGGCCAACGCCGACGATCTCTGCTGGATGTCCGCCGCCGACCTCGCCGCCGCGATCCGCAGGAAGAAGGTCTCGCCCGTCGAGGCCGTCGACGCCGTCCTGGCCCGCATCGAGCGCGTGGACGAGCGGCTGAACGCGTACGTGCTGGTCGACGCCGAGGGCGCCCGCAAGGCCGCGCGCGCCGCCGAGCGCGCGGTGGGCCGGCGCGGGGCGGCGCTCGGGCCGCTGCACGGCGTGCCGTTCTCGGTGAAGGACCTGGTGCTCACGAAGGGCGTGCGCACGACGTTCGGGACGCCGATCTACCGCGACAACGTGCCGGCCGAGGACGCCCCGATCGTGGCGCGCCTCAAGGCCGCCGGCGGCGTCATGATCGGCAAGACCAACACGCCGACGTTCGGGTGGGTGGGCATCACCGACAACCTGCTCTTCGGGCCGACGCGCAACCCGTGGAACCCCGACCGCACGCCCGGCGGCTCGTCCGGAGGCGCGGCGGCCGCCGTGGCCGCCGGCCTGGCCCCGCTCGCCGTCGGCACCGACGGCGGCGGCTCGATCCGCAAGCCGGCCTCCTTCTGTGGCATCTTCGGCCACAAGCCCTCCTACGGGCGGATCCCGATCTACCCGCACGGGGCGGCGTGGAGCCTGTCGAACGTGGGGCCGATGACGCGGACGGTGAGGGACGCCGCGCTGATGATGAACGTGTGCGCCGGCCCCGACGAGCGCGATCAGTACTCGCTGCCCGCGGACGGCGTCGACTACGTGAAGGCCATCGAGGGCAGCCTGAAGGGGCTACGCGTCGCCTACAGCGAGACGCTCGGCTTCGCCCCGGCGGTGGACCGCGAGGTGCGCGAGGCCTGCGCGAAGGCGGCCCGCGCCTTCCGCGATCTCGGCTGCCGTGTGGAGAGCGTCGACCCGAAGTGGCCCTCGCCCTGGGCGTGCTGGCGTCTGACCTTCCTCGGCGGCATCGCCACGCGCCTGGCGCCGTACCGCGACCGGCCGGAGCTGATCGACCCGGGGCTGCGGCCCGTGGTCGAGGAGACGCTGGCGCTGCCTCCGACCGCGTACGTGCAGGCGTGGTTCGACCGCCTCGCCTGGTACCAGCACGCCCGGGAGTTCTTCGAGCGGTGGGACCTGCTGCTGAGCCCGACGTGCTCGACGCCGGCGTTCCCGCTGGGCATCCTCTGGCCGCCGGAGATCGACGGCAAGAAGGTGGACCGCGAGGCGGGCAGCGCCTTCACCTTTCCGTTCAACATGACGGGCCAGCCGGCGGCGACGGTGCCGTGCGGCTTCACGCGAGACGGGCTGCCCATCGGGCTGCAGATCGTCGGCCGCCGCTTCGACGACGTCACCGTGCTGCGCGCCGCAGCGGCGTTCGAGGCCGCGCGCCCCTGGGCCGATTCACGGGCCGGGAGCGCCTCCGGCAGCCCCGTGTGATGCGCGGCCGGCGCCGGCCCGACCAGGCCATGGCCGGGCGCCGCGCCGGCCCTACGGCTTGCGGCGGTAGGCCCGCGCGCCGGCCTTGATGCCGGCCTGCACTCCGCGCGACACCGCGCGGACCTGCACCCGGGCGTCGGCGATGGCCTTGCGCGCGCGCTCGACCTGCTCGGCGGTCTGCCGCTGGATGCGCTGCAGGTGCACGCGCGCGTCGCCGCGCACCTTCTGCGCCTGGCCGCGGAGGTCCTTCAAGCGATCCTCCAGCGTCTGCAGCCGTCCCTGCATCTGGTCCATCTGCCCCTGAAGCTTCTCCAGCATGGCCGAGAGCCTGCGGCCCGCGTTCTTCGAGTCCATGTGCTGCCTCCCTGCCTTCCCACGCGCAGCATACCGCGCCGGGCTCGCTCGGTGCCTCCGCCGGGAGCCCCTCGGCGCTACACGCCTGGCCGGGCCGCGCCGAGGTGGCCGCGGCCTTCAACGGCGCCGGCGTCTCACGGCCGGCGCCGGCGCCAGAGCCGGCTGACGCCCCAGACGCCGCCCAGCACCGCCAGCACCATCAGGGGGCCGGTGATGAGCATGAAGAGCGTTCGCTTGCTGACCGCGGCGGCCTCGCGCAAGCGCGACGCCTCGTCGCGGATGGCGGCCAGGTGGCCGAGCACGTCGGCGTAGCCGTACCACCACGCGTAGTCGGGGCTCATGTGGAAGGCGCCCTTGTAGCTCTTGAGCGCCGAGAAGAAGAACATGTCGAAGTAGTCGCGCTCGATCGGGGTGACGTCGTAGTAGAGGCTGGCCGGCGAGTGGAAGGCGATGCCGCCGGGCAGGTCGATGGCCGTGAACCGCGGCCCGGGCAGCAGCCCCGCCGAGACCTGGCCGTGGCTGGGCTTGATCAGGCCGTCCTTGTAGAGCCCGGCGAGGATCTCGCGCGCCTCGACGACCAGCGCGTCACCGGCCAGCTTGTGACCGTCCGCGTCCTGGAGGTAGTCGCGAGCCTTGTTCTCCGAGTGGCAGGTGATGCAGACCTTGACCATCTCGTTGCGCTTGGCCCGGGCCTCGGGCGTGACGGTGATGTCCTCGAGCTGGCCGGCCGCCGGCTGGACGCCCATCCCCCAGATGATCTTGCGCGTCATGTTGTGGCTCGACACCCGGCGGCCGTCGTCGCCCACGTAGAGCATGTGGCAGTACGCGCACGTCGGGGCGTCCCATTGCGCCTCCGCCAGCGGCTTGCTCCAGTCCCACTCCTTGCCGCGCGCCACGTAGATCGACCCGTGCTTCGAGGACATGTACGCCTCGTAGTTCGGATGGTCCGGGCCCATGTGGCACGTGTAGCAGGCCTCGGGCTTTCGCGCTTCCTCCAGGTGGAACGAGTGCCGCGTGTGGCACGCGATGCAGCCGTTGCGGATGTGCAGGCCCGACGTGTCGATATAGGCCTTCTGCTCCTCGCTCCAGTATTTCGCGTCGGTGGCGCCGGCCTGAGCGTGGCAGGGGTCGCAGCCCATCTCCATGACCACTCGCGGCATCTGCCGGTAGTGGGGCACCCCGATGTTGCGTTCCCAGTTGATGCCGAGGTCGCCCGGGCCCGGCCCGTACGAGTGGCCGGCGTCCAGCACGTGCTCCTTGTAGATCTCGGCGTGGCAGGCGCCGCACATCGCCTCGGGCACGCGGCCCCTCGTGGCCATGATGTCGTCGTGGTTGGTGCCGTGGCAGTTCGCGCACGTGAGCTGAGCCGGCTGGAACTTGACGCGCGGGTTCTGCACGCCCGCCTTGCCCATCGCGCTGGCCTCGAACTGTCGGACGATCGTCGGGTGGAATTTTCGATGGCACTCGGAGCACGTCTTGGGGTCGAGCACACCCTTCGGCAGGTCGGTGCGCAGGCGGGGGGGCGGCGGCGCCGCCGACTGGAGGTAGGCGTGAATGGCCTTGGCTTCCTCGTCATTCACGATCGTGGCGTGGAAGGCCGGCATGAGCCCGCGCGGCTTGCGCAGCTGGCCGATGAAGGCGTCGAGCGTCAGCTTCGTGTTGGCCAGGGTGGGGCCCACGCTCCCCCGCCCGCTGGTGCCGTGGCAGCCCAGGCACCCCTTGCGGATGTAGAGATCGGCGCCCTGCGCGGCCGGCTGCTGGCCGAGGGCTCGCGCAGGAGACGACACCACGGCGACGAGGACGATCAGGAGCGCCAGGCGCACGAGTCCACCTCCCGGGATTCGTGAGTCATCGCTGTGCCGCGCGCGCCGCGCCGCCTCCGGCACGGCCCGCCGACTTCGGCGACGAGGTTCGGTGGACCCAGGGCGGATGTCAAGCGCCAAGCGAGCATTCGGGATGGCCGTGGAGGTCTCCCTCGGCCAGAGGTGGCGGGAGCCGGCTCGAGTGCGGGCGAGGGGGCCGGGGTTGAGGGCGGGTGAGGACCGGGCTTCGGTCAGGCCGGGCGGCCCGGGGCTCCGCGCGACGTGCGAGGCCGAGGCGGGTGTGCGATAAATAGGCTCCGGGAAGGAGGCCGAAACGTGAGCCACGACCACGATCACGACCACGTCGACGCGGGGCCGCCGCTGAGCGACACGCAGCTCCGCGTGAAGGCCCTGGAGTCGCTGCTGACCGAGAAGCGGCTCGTCGATCCCGCCGCCCTCGACCGGCTGATCGACACGTACGAGACCAAGGTGGGGCCGCGCAACGGCGCCCGCGTCGTCGCGAAAGCCTGGGTCGACCCGGCCTACAAGCAGCGGCTGCTCGCCGACGCCTCGGCGGCCATCGCGGAGCTCGGCTACATCGGCCGCCAGGGCGAGGACATGGTCGTCCTCGAGAACACGCCCAAGGTGCACAACATGGTCGTGTGCACGCTCTGCTCCTGCTACCCGTGGCCGGTCCTCGGGCTGCCGCCCGTCTGGTACAAAGCGGCGCCGTACCGCTCCCGGGCCGTCATCGACCCGCGCGGCGTCCTGCGCGAGTTCGGGCTCGAGCTGCCCGGCGACGTCGAGGTGCGCGTGTGGGACTCGACGGCCGAGCTGCGCTACCTGGTGCTGCCCGAGCGCCCGGCGGGCACCGAGGGTATGAGCGAGGACGAGCTGGCGGCCCTGGTGACGCGCGACGCGATGATCGGCGTGGCCAGGGTGGCCCCGCCGGCGAAAGGAGCCGGGCGATGAACGGCGTGCACGACATGGGCGGCATGCACGGCATGGGCCCCGTCCAGGCCGAGCGCGACGAGCCCGTCTTCCACGAGGAGTGGGAGCGGCGGGCCTTCGCCATCACCGTGTCGACGGGCTTCCTGGGCAAGTGGAACATCGACATGGGCCGCTACGCCCGCGAGCAGATGCCGCCGGCCGAGTACCTGGCGACCTCGTACTACGAGCACTGGCTCTGGGGCCTCGAGAAGCTGCTGGTCGACAAGGGCCTGCTCGCCCGCGAGGAGATCCAGGCGCGGCTGGCCGGCCGTCCCGTGCGGCTCGCGCCGCCGCCGTCCGACCTGCGCCCGACGCTGCGCGCGCCCGACGTGCCGAAGGCGCTCCAGAACCGCCGGGCCGCCCGCATGGACGACCCCGTGCCGCCGCGCTTCAAGCCCGGCGATCGGGTGCTCGCGAAGAACATGAATCCCATCGGCCACACGCGGCTGCCGCGCTACGCCCGCGGCCGGCGCGGCGTGGTCGACCGCGACCACGGCGTGTTCGTCTTCCCCGACGCCGCGGCCGCGGAGCGGGGCCGCCAGCCGCAGCACTGCTACAGCGTGCGCTTCGAGGCGCGCGAGCTGTGGGGCCCGGAGGCCTCGCCGCGCGACGCCGTCTACATCGACATGTTCGAGCCGTATCTGGAGCCGGCGTGAGGCCGCCCGACCTCGACAAGTTCCCGGCCATCCCGCGTGACGAGGAGGGGCCCGTCTTCCGCGAGCCCTGGGAAGCGCAGGCCTTCGGCATGACCGTGATGCTCCACGAGCGCGGCCACTTCACCTGGCGCGAGTGGACCGACCGCCTCACCGCCGAGATCGCCGCGGCCGGCGCGCGCGGCGAGGTCGACGACGGCACCCGCTACTACCACTACTGGCTCGCCGCGCTCGAGAAGCTCGTGGCCGACAAGCGCCTGGTGCTCGCCGACGAGCTCGCCGTGCGCAAGCAGGAATGGGACGAGGCCGCGCGCTCGACGCCCCACGGCCAGCCGATCGAGCTGCGCCGCCGCTGATCGACAACGGTAGCGTCGGCTGGAAGCTCCAGCGGGAGGTGCTGCTGCTCCTGGCCTGGGGCCCGGCCATCCTGCTTCAGCTGGCGCACCCGCTCGTGGCGCAGGGGATCGCCGACCACAGCGCCGTGCTCAAGGAGCGCCGGGGCCGCTGGCGGCGCTTCAACCACACGGTCAACGCCATGCTCGGGCTCTGCTTCGGCACCGAGGAGGAGGCCCGCGCCATCCTCGCCCGGATCAACAAGATCCACGATCGCGTGCACGGCCGGCTGTCGCAGGCGGTGGGGATCTTCCCGGCCGGCACGCCGTACTCCGCCCACGACCCGGCGCTCCTCGCGTGGGTTCACGCGACGCTCCTCGACATGAATGTGAGGGTCTACGAGCTCTACGTGGCACCCCTGGCGGCCGGCGAGGCCGACCGGTACTGCGCGGAGGCGAGCGCCATCGAAGAGCCCTTCGGGATTCCGCACGGGCTCCTGCCGCGCACGGGCGGCGCCCTCCGGCGTTACCTCGACGGCATGCTGGCCAGCGGCGAGCTCGCCGTCGGCGACGTGGCCCGGGAGCTGGCCATGGCGGTCCTCCATCCCCCGCGGCCGTGGGTGGCCGAGCCGGCACTCGCGTTCGTCCGCCTGGTCACGGCGGGCTTGCTCCCGCCGGCCGTCCGCGGCGAGTATGGATTGTCGTGGGAGCCACGGCACGAGAAGGTGCTGCGACTGTCCGCCCGGCTGATCCGGGCGGCGCTACCGTTCGTCCCGCCCGTCGTCCGATACTGGCCTGCCGCGCGTCGTCGCGCCAGCAGGGTGGAGCGACGGCCCATCTCCGCTCCGGCCACGCAGAGGTGACCCTCGAGAGGAGGACATGCTGAGGCGCCTGATCTACCGGCTGTACGAGCGACGGCTGCTCGACGAGGTGCTGCGCGGCCGCATCCCGAAGCACGTCGGGCTCATCCAGGACGGCCACCGCCGCTACGCCCGCGAGGCCGGCATCTCCAAGCGCACGGGCTATCGGCTCGGCGCGGCGAAGACCGAGGAAGTGCTGACCTGGTGCTCCGAGCTCGCCATCCCGATGGTCACGCTGTGGTGGCTCTCGACCGAGAACCTGAACCGCGAGGCCGAGGACGTGGCCGCCGTTCTGGAGGCCATCGAGACGCGCATCCCCGAGTGGCTCGAGGAGGGCCTGACGGACCGCCTCGGCATGCGCGTGCGCCCCATCGGCAAGCTTGACCTCCTGCCGGCCTCGGTGCGGCAGGCGCTGCAGGCGGTGGAGTCGGCCACCCGCCATCACGACCGCCTGCTCCTGAACGTCGGAGTCGGCTACGGAGGGCGGCAGGAGATCGTCGACGCCGTCAAGGGCTACCTCATCGACTGCCTCGCGCGCCGGGACGGCGCGGACGACGTCCTGCAGGGGCTCACGGCGGACGCCGTGGCGAAGTACCTCTACACGTACGACTGCCCCGATCCCGAGCTGATCATCCGGACCAGCGGCGAGGTGCGCCTGTCGGGTTTCATGCTGTGGCAGAGCGCGTACAGCGAGTTCTACTTCTGCGACGCCAACTGGCCGGCCTTCCGGCGGATCGACTTCCTGCGCGCGATCCGCGCCTACCAGCAGCGCGACCGCCGGTTCGGGAGGTAGTCGCAACCAGGACGACCGAGCGCGCGCGGCTCTGCTAGAATGCCCGCCGCCGTGACAGCCAGCGAGCGTCCGGTCATCCTCGCGATCGTTCGAGCTCATCCTCGCGTCCGGCCATGAGGTAGTCGGCGCGCCCAACGGGGCCGCCGCCCTGGCGATCCTCGCATCTCGCCACATCGACCTGATCCTGCTCGATCTCAGATTGCCCGACATCGACGGCCTGGTGCTGCTCGACCGGCTCCGGGCGCTCGCGCCGACGGTGCCCGTGATCATCGTGAGCGTCATCGACGACACGCGCACCGTGGTCGACGCGCTCGAGGCGGGAGCCGTCGATTACGTGACGAAGCCGTTCGAGGAGAAAGATCTTCTCCTGAGGGTGCGCGCTCGGGTGTCGGAAGCCCGACTGCGGCTGCCCCGAGTCGTCGTGATCGAGCCCGACGTCGGTCTGCGGGCGGCCATCACGGTCGCCCTGGAGCGCGAGTGCCTCGTGACCGCGGTCGCCTCGGCGATGCTCGCCGCACCCGAACTGCGGGCGTGCACGCCGGACATCGTCGTCATCGGACGCGGGGCCCACGCGGCCGCCGATGGCGCGCTTCAGGCGTTCCGTCTACGGTGGCCCGGCGTGCCGATCCTTTCGGCGGCTGGCGACTTCCACGCGCTCCTCGTGGGCATCGCCTATCACCTGCCACCCTCGCTGGACCTGCCCTCGGTGGGGGCGATCGGCCGCCGCACCGCTCTTCTGATGGAGCGCATCGCCGCTTCGTACGAAAGCATCTCCGTGGAAGACCTGGCAAGGTCGGTCCCCACGTCGGCCAGGAATCTGTCCCGGATCTTCCGGGAGGAAGTGGGCATGGCGCCGAGGGATTTCATCGTCAGGGTCCGCGTCCATGCGGCCCTGTGCCTCATACGCGAAACCCAGGACAAGCTGGACGCCATCGCGAGCCGGGTGGGCCTCCACGACGCCGTGCACCTTTACCGGAGGTTCCGCCAGCAAGGGCTCAACTCGCCGGGCACCTATCGGCCTTAGTCCGATTCATACAATCATTTTGTCCGAAACGTACATTGACGTGACGCGGCTGCCTGCCGCACAGTCCGCGTCACCGTGCGCACCGCCGGGCGTGCTTCGCTCGTCCTGGCTGTCCTCGTCGCGCTGGTTCTCGCGCGACCCGCCCCCGCGCCGGCCGATATCTACTACGTCTACGACGATCTCGGCCGCCTGATCGCGGTCACCGATCCGGCGGCCGGGACTGCGAGGTACCTATACGATGCCGTAGGCAACCTGGTTTCTGTAGTCCGCCAGCCGGCGAGCGCCGTGTCGATCATCGAGTTCCGCCCCAAGCGGGGGCCGGTGGGCACGACGGTGACCATCCAGGGCACCGGGTTCGGCGCCACCCCGGGCGCCAACACGGTGACCGTGAACGGCACGGCAGCCACGGTGACGGCCACCTCCCCCTACGAGCTGACGGTCACGGTCCCGGCCGGGGCGACCACCGGGCCGATCGCGGTCACCGCGCCTGGCGGGTCGGCGACGAGCTCGACCGCCTTTCAGGTGACAGCCACGGATGGGACTCCGGCGATCACCGGGTTCACGCCGAACGTCGGCACGCCGGGGGCGACGTTCACGATCTCGGGCACGGACTTCGATCCCACGCCGACGAGCAACAAGCTCGCCTTCCCCCCGGCGGGGCTCGCCGCGCTGGTCGGTAGTGCGACGGCGACGAGCCTCGGGGTGACGGTGCCAGCAACCGCCCGATCGGGCCGGCTCACGCTGAGCACCCCTGGTGGCACCGTCCAGAGCGCGATCGACTTCTTCGTGCCGCCGTACCCGCCGCCGTATCCCAACCTCCAGTACTCGGCCGACCAGGTCGGGTTCACTGGCCGCATCGCGGTCGGAGGCAGCAGCCTTGCCGGATCACTCACCACGTCCAAGATCGCCCTCGTCGTCTTCGATGGGGTGGCCGGCCAGCGCTTGGGGTTCGGCGTGACGAACAACACGCTCGGCTATGGCGGCATGTACGTCTTCCGGCCGGACGGCGGCATGCAGGCGAGCGGCAACCTGGACGCAACGGTCAAGACCCTCAACGTCCCGACCCTACCAGTGACGGGCACGTATCAGTTCGTGCTCGTCCCGAGCGCCGGCCACTCGGGCACGTTCACGCTGACCCTGTCCGAGCAGGTCGTGGGCGCGATCGTCGTGGACGGGTCCTCGGTTGGCACGACCTCGTCCCGCCCCGGCCAGCAGACCTTCCTCAGCTTCCCCGGCACGGCCGGTCAGCGGCTGAACGTCGGCGCCACGGCGGTGACGTACACGACGAGCACCGTGGCCGTCCTCAAACCCGATGGCTCGACGCTCGTGTCGGGTACCGCGGGGCCCAACGGACTCGGACTCGCCACACCGCCGCTGCCCGCCGCGGGCACGTACACGATCCAGGTCAACCCCGCACTGGCGACGACAGGCAGCATGACGGTAACGCTCTCAACGGAAATTGCCGGCTCCATCGCGGTCGGCGGATCTTCGGTTCCCCTGAGCATCACGCGGGCGGGTCAGCGGGCTCGCCTGACGTTCGACGCCACGGCGGGGCAGCGGCTGAGCCTCGGGGTGACCTCCTCGAGCTTCCCGCCCTGGCCGAAGATCACGATCTTCAAGCCCGGCGGCGGCATCGAGGGGATCCTCGACTCCAACAGCAGCGCCGGCGCGGCCCTCGACGTCGGCCCCCTGGGGAGCACCGGTACCTACGAGATCTTCTTCGAGCCGTGGCTGGCGACGACCGGGGGCGTCACGCTCTGGCTGTCCGAAGAGGTGGCCGCCACGATCACGCCTGGTGGCGACCCACTGCCGATCAGCATCGCGCGGCCCGGCCAGCGCGCACGTATCTCCTTCGCCGGCACCTCCGGCCAGCAAGTGAGCTTCAGGCTGACCGGGGTGACCCTGTCCGGGGTCTTCGCGTCGCTGTTCACGCCCGCCGGTTCCCAGCTCGGCGGCATGGAATGGCTGACCGGGACGACGAGTTTCTTCGACACGAAGACGCTCACGAGTACGGGGACCCACGCCTTCCTCCTCGATCCGAACCTGGCGTCGACCGGTAGCCTCACGGTCACCGGGTACCTGGCGCCCGATGTCACGGGGACGCTGACCATCAACGGCGCGGCGCTGCCCGTGAACCTGGCCACGCCGGGCCAGAACGCCGTGCTGAGCGTGACCGCCCCGGCGGGAACCGCGCTCACCGCGCGCATCACGAACAACACGATCACCGGGTGCACCACGCTGTCCCTTCGGGAGTCGAGCGGCGTGCTGCAGAGCAGCACGAGCGTGTGCGGGGCGAGCGGCAGCGTGACGCGGACGATGACGACAACGGGCACCCACACGGTGATCGTGAACCCCGCCGGTGCCAACACTGGCACGGCGGACGCGAGTGTGACCAGTCCATGACGACCAGGCTCATCGCCCTGATCGCCCTCGCCCTCGTAGTCGTCCCCGCGACCACCGGACCGCAGCTGGTGGATCCAGGTGCCGGACCAGTGCCCGGGCGGTCGGCGACGCTACTGCCCGACGGGCGCTGGCTGCTGCTCGGTGGCGAAGCGGGCGGTGCAGTCACCGATACGGCGTCCATCTGGGATCCCGCGACCCAGACGACGTCCCCCGTCGCCAACCGGATGGCGACGGCCCGAGCATGGCACACGGCGACGGTAATGCCCGACGGCTCAGTTCTCGTGGTCGGCGGCGTGGTCGCTGACGGCCAGCCAACCGCTGACGTCGAGCGGTTCGATCCGATCGGGCAGACGTTCGAAGCGGTCGGGGCACCGGGACTTGCCGCCCGGGCGCGCCACACCGCCACCCTGCTCACGGATGGTCGAGTGCTGATCGCCGGCGGCGTCGGCGCCGATGGCGCGTTGGTGTCGGCACTGGACGTCTGGGACTTCCGCTCAGGCGCCTTGAGCTCGGCGCCCGGGCTGAACACGCCGCGCGCGGGTCACGAGGCGGTCTTGTTGCCGGATGGCCGAGTGCTGCTCTGGGGCGGCCACGACCCGATGGCTTCGAGCGTGCCGGACGGGGAAGTCTACGACCCCGCGACCGCGGCGCTCACGACCGTGACGACGCGCCCGGCGACAGGGGACGACCCGACCGACCCGGCGCGCCTCGAGGCGTCGGCCCCGGCAGACGGCGCCGGCGGCGTACCAACGGACGTGGTCATTACGCTTCGCTTCTCGCGTGGCCTGCGGCCGGAGACCGTGAACGGGTCGAGCGTGCTGCTCCTTGGCCCTTCCGGCATCGAGACGACACGGATCGTGACCGCCGAGGGGGGCCGGCTGGTATTCATCGCGCCCGCGGCGCCGCTCCGTGACGGCAGCTCGTACACGGTGTCGGTCAACGGCCCCGTGGACAGCGCCGGCTACCTTTTTCCGGCCGGGTCGGTGACGTTCAACACCGCGGCGGATCTTGCGGGCGCGCCGACCGGCGACGGCACCAGCGCGCCGCCCGCCCTTCTGCCGCCAGGTGAGGGGCAGGACGCCGCGCACGGGCACGCCCACGTGACGGGCGCCGACGGCCACCCGGCCCTCGACCGGTCGGCCCCGGTGGAGCTGGACGAATGGGAGTGGAAGGGCGACCGCCGGGACGGCAAGCCGTACTCGCGCTGGCAGGACATGCCACCACTCCAGGCGCCGGCCGGGGTGACCGCGCTGGCGGGCCAGGTGCTGCAGCTCAACGGCCGCCCGCTCGCCGACGTGACGCTACGAATCGGCGGCCGGGCGGCGCGCACGGACGACACCGGACGCTTCCTGCTGGCCGATATCCCCGCGGGTTACCCGACGATGATCATCGACGGCTCGACGGCGAGCCGGAAGGGGAAGACGTACGGGATCTTCGACGTCGGCGTGAAAGTGGTCGCGGGCGTGACGACGGCGCTCCCGTACACGATCTGGCTACCGCTGATCGACACGGCGCACGCGACGGCGATCCCGGTGCCGACACCGCACGAGATCGTGGCAACGACGCCACGGGTGCCGGGGTTGGAGATGAGGATTCCGGCGGGCGTCATCTTGCGCGCGCGGGATGGCCAGCCGCTTCGGTGGGTGACGCTGACGCAGATTCCAGTGGACCGGCCGCCGTATCCCCTGCCGGAAGGGGCACGGCTCTTCTTCACGCCGCAGACGCACGGCGCACGCGTAGAACTGCCGGACGGCGGTGCGAGCCCACGCGGGGTGCGATTCATCATGCCGAACCCGGACGGGTTGGCGCCGGGAGTGCGCATCGATCTCTGGAGCTACGACACCCGGCGGCACTGGTACGTGTACGGGCAGGGCACCGTGCGGCGGGATGGTCGGCAGATCACGCCGGACCCGGGGGTGGAGTTCCACCAAGTGGGTTGCTACTTCTACTGGATTGGGCCGGCGGGTACGGCGCCGCCATCCGGACCGGTGCCGGGAGGTGCGGGCGACGCCGATCCCGTCGACCTCGCGACCGGGATGTTTGTGCTCAGCAAGACCGATCTGATGGTGCCGGACGTGATCCCGATCGTGATCCGGCGAACCTATCGGCCCGACGGCGTGCGGCGGCCGTTCGGCTGGGGCGGGGACCTGCCCTACCAGTGGTACCTGGTCGGAGACCACGTCGACTTCACCTACGCGGACTTGGTGCGGGAGGACGGCTCGAAGATCCGCTACACGCGGATCTCTTCGGGCACGGGGCACGAGGACGCCGTGATGGAGCACACGACAACGCCGACCGTTTTCAACAAGTCGCGCCTGACATGGAACGCAGCACGGGCTGGGTGGGACATCACGCTGCGGGACGGTACGGTGTACGAGTTCTTGGGGTACGCCAACTGGCCGGGGTCACGGCTCATAGGCATCCGGGATCGCTGGGGTAATCAACTGACGATCGCCCGCAACTACGCCACGGTATACACAACGCACCAGATCTTGCGAATCACGACGCCGAACGGGCGGTGGGTGGAGTTCAGCTACCACCCGACTCTTACGGACCTGGTGACGCAGGTGCGGGACCACACGGGACGGACGGTGAACTACACGTACGACTCGTCATCGTTGCAGTTGCTGACGGTGACGGACACCGCGGGCGGCGTCACGACGTACACGTACGACCAGCCCAACATGTGGGGCCGGCTGCAGACCATCACGGACGCGCGAGGGATCGTCTTCATCACCAATGAGTACGACGCGGCCGGGCGGGTGACCCGCCAGATCTTGGCGGACGGTACAACATACCAGTTCGCGTACGCGCTGAACATTGACGGCAAGATCATCCAGACGGACGTGACGAACCCGCGCGGATACGTCCGGCGCCTGACGTTTAACGCGGCGGGCTACCCGCTGACGGACACGCGAACGTACGGGACGCCCCTAGCGCAGACAACGACGTACGAGCGGAACGCGGCGAACCAGCCAACGGCGATCACGGACGCCCTCAACCGCCGGACCGAGTTAACCTACGACGCCCAGGGCAACGTCCTGACCATCACCCGACTGGCCGGCACGCCGAACGCGGTGACGACCACGTTCACGTACGAGCCGACGTTCAATCAGGTGGCCTCGATCACCGACCCGCTGAACCACACGACAACCTTCGGCTACGATACGCAGGGCAATCTCACGAGCGCCACCAACCCGCTGGGGCAGCTGACCACGTTGACGTACAACGCGGTGGGGCAGCCGCTGACGGTGACGACGCCGGCAGGGACGACGACGTTCGGCTACGACCGAGGTGACCTAGTCACGGTCACCGACCCGACCGGCAAGACGATCACGCGCTTCACCGACGCCGTCGGCCGGCCCACCGCCCTCACCACCCCCCTCGGCCAGCGGACCCGGTACGAATACGACGTCCTGAACCGGCTCACGCAGATCACCGACCCCTTGGGCGGCCTGACTCGGTTCACCTACGACGCCAACGGCAACCTCTTGTTGGTCACGGACGCCCGGAGCAACGCGACGACGTACGCCTACAACAGCATGGACCGGCTGCAGACGCGGACCGACCCACTGCTGCGGCCGGAGACCTATACCTACGACAACAACGGCAACCTGGCGACGTTCACGGACCGAAAGAGCCAGATGACGAGTCGGACGTACGACGCGCTGGACCGATTGACCCAGGGGACCTACGCCGACGCCTCCACAACGACTTACACCTGGGACGCTGGGAACCGGTTGACCCAGATCGCGGACTCGCTGTCCGGGACAATCACACGGACGTATGACCTGTTCGATCGCCTGACCCAGGAGCAGAGCCCGCAGGGGACGGTGAGCTATACCTACGATGCGGCGGGGCGGCGCACGAGCATGACGGTCGGCGCCCAGCCGACCATCACGTACGGCTACGACAACGCCAACCGCCTGACAACGATTGCCCAGGGCACGAGCCTGGTGACGATCGCCTACGATACGGCGGGCCGGCGGACGAGCCTGACCTTGCCCAACGGCGTCGTCACGGAATACAGCTACGACGCCCGCTCCCGGCTGACGGGACTGACCTATAAGAACGGGCCGGCCACCCTCGGGACCCTGACCTACGGCTACGACGGCAACGGCAACCGTCGTCAAATCGGCGGCACGTGGGCGCGCACAGATCTTCCCCAGCCAGTGGCGTCGGCTACCTACGACGCCGGCAACCGAATGCTGACGTTCGGGGGCGCGACCGTGACCCACGACTTCAACGGCAATCTGACCGCCGATGGGGTGACGACCTACACCTGGGACGTGCGCAACCGCCTCAGCAGCCTGAGCGGGTCTGGCGGCACGGCCAGCTTCCAGTACGACGCCGTAGGCCGCCGCCTGGGGAAGATTCTGAACGGCACGACCACGACGGTGCTCCACAACGGCTTGGATGCCGCGCAGGAGACGACCGGCACCACAGTCCGGAGCATCCTGACCAGCACCGGAATCGACGAGTACCTGAGCCACGCCAGCTCCAGCGGGGAGACGCGCTTCGCGCTGGCGGACGCGCTGGGCTCAACGGTGGCGCTGGTGGATGGGAGTGGTACGGTGGTGACAGAGTATGCGTACGAGCCGTTCGGCGCGACCACCGCGACGGGGGCACCCAGCGACAACAAGTCGCACTACACGGGGCGCGAGAACGATGGCACCGGGCTGTACTACTACCGGGCGCGGTACTACCACCCCAGGCTGCAGCGTTTCATCTCCGAGGATCCCATCGGCTTCCGCGGCGGGGACATCAACTTGTATGCCTACGTTCGGAACTCGCCAGTTCGGTTCATCGATCCGCTCGGCCTCTACATTGTCGAGTACACGGAGCCGGACCCCGAGTGCATCCTGTTGGCCGGACGCAAGGACGCGTGTGGGGACTCTGGCGGCGGAGGCCCTCTGCCGCCGATGTATGCTTGCGCTGCAGGTTGTGTCGGTGACCTGGCCATCGTTGGCGGACTGATGGTTGGTGCTGGTGGGGCTCTATACATCCACAGCAAATCGGCCGAGATCGCGCAGTCGATGGAAGATTTCGTCGACTGGCTATCCTCGTTCGCCAAGGATGGGACGAAGAGGGCAGATGAGCTGATTCCCGGAACCGGCAAGCGCTCGCCAAGCTACTACCCACCCTATGGCGACAAGACGTACGACGAGATAAAGGAACTGGCCAAGAAGGGCGATCAGAGGGCAAAGGATATGAAGAAACTCATTGAGCGAGAGTACACTGGCCGGGATGAGCGGTGAGGAACGGGAGCGCGCTCTGCGGGGAGCGCGGCAGCTGATTCAGCGCCTGAGGTTACTACAGGGGCTCTATCAGCAACGAGAGTTCCCCAAGGTTGTTCTGGAGTCACGCCGGCTTCTTAGTGACCATCCTGGGACCGTGCCGGTCTGGCTGATGAAGGCGCTCTCGATTGCTCAGCTTGACGATGCAAGTACGGATATGGCGCCTTGGGGTGAAGAGAAGGAGGCCTTGTTGCTTGCCACGGAAATCGACCCACTATCGACATCGGCTATGATCGAGCTTGCTTCGTACTTGTTCGCCTCCGAGAATCGCAGCGGAGAGGCGCTAGAACTCTTTAGGCGAAGCATCACTTTAGGCCGAGAGAGGTTGCGCCGCTCATACGTGGGCGCTATCAAATGCCTGATGGACCTCGCGGAATGCGATGATCACGACCCAGCGCGAATCGAGGCCGGTCGTCGTGCCGCAGTGGCGGTACTCGACGAGGCGATGAGGTTATTCCCGAATGACGATGAATTAGAACAACTTCGCGACTACTACAAACTCTTCTGACCAGGACGGTGTGATCGTTTGCACCTGTCTGCGTGTTGAGTCCCGCCCCTGACTCGCCGCTGAATGAACCGATCCGCCTGACTCCTGTCCTCGTGAACCGCCCCGGGTTTCCGGGAGGCTCCATTCCTTGAGAGGATGGGGGCCATGGCGAGACCGACGAGGTTTTCCCCGGAGATGCGGGAGCGCGCCGTGCGGATGGTCTTTGAGCACGGCGAGGAGCACGCGTCGCAGTGGGCGGCGATCAGCTCGATTGCCGCGAAGATCGGGTGCGCGGCCGAGACGTTGCGGAGCTGGGTCCGGCAGGCCGAGCGGGACGCGGGCCGTCGGGCCGGGCTGACCACGGACGAGCGGGTCCGTTTCAAGCAGCTCGAACGCGAGAACGCCGAGCGGCGCGCGAACGAGATCCTGCGGCTGGCGTCGGCGTATTTCGCCAAGGCGGAGCTCGACCGCCGAGCGAAGTGATGGTCCGATTCATCGATGCCCACCGGGAGAAGTTCGGGGTCGAGCCGATCTGCGCGGTGCTGCCGATCGCCCCGTCGGGGTACTACGAGTTCAAGGCCCGCGCGCGGGATCCCGAGCGCCGGCCAGCGCGAGCTCGCCATGACCAGTGGCTGGGCGAGCACATCGGTCGCGTGTGGCGGCAACACCACGCAGTCTACGGCGTCCGCAAGGTGTGGAAGCAGCTCGCCCGCGAAGACTGCGTCGTCGCCCGCTGCACGGTGGCCCGGCTGATGCGGCGCCTGGGCCTGGCTGGCGCGGTGCGGGGGCGGAAGTTCACGGTGACGACGATCCCGGACACCACCGCGCCGCGTCCGCGGGATCTGGTCGCGCGGCAGTTCACGGCGACCCGGCCGAACCAGCTGTGGGTCGCCGATCTGACGTACGTGGCCACGTGGCGCGGGTTCGTCTACGTGGCGTTCGTCATCGACGTGTTCTCGCGGCGGATTGTCGGCTGGCGCGCCTCGGCCTCGTTGCGCAGCGACCTGGCCCTCGATGCGCTGGAGCAGGCGCTCTACGCTCGGCGCCTGGGCCAGGCCGAGCCCTTGGTGCATCACAGCGATAGGGGCGCGCAATATCTGTCTATCCGGTACACGGAGCGGTTGGCCGAGGCGGGCATCGAGCCGTCGGTCGGCAGCACCGGGGACTCGTACGACAACGCCCTGGCCGAAAGCGTGATCGGGTTTTTCAAGACGGAGGAAATCTATCGGCACGGCCCCTGGAAGGGGCTCGAGGAGGTCGAGTTCGCGACGCTCGAGTGGGTCGCGTGGTACAACGGCAGCCGTCTGCTCGCGCCGCTCGGCTACGTGCCGCCGGCGGAGTTCGAGCAGGCCTACCAGGACCGTCAAACGGCTCCAGCCGGCACGGCGGTTCTCACGTAACCGAGTCTCCTGGAAACCCGGGGCGGTTCACGCTCGTTGGGCCAAGCTGACTTGAACGGTCCTCCCAATAGATGCCGACGCTGAAAGATCTCTGGGAATCGTTTAGTACCGTCGAGCTAGTCGCCCTTGTGCTCGCGTGGGTGGCGCCGTTCGGCGCCCTGGCCATCGCCTATGTGAAAACAACGCGATGGGATCACGCGTGGAAGGCCCGTTGGGAGCAGCGGCATGGGGCGTCCCTTGAAACCCGCCGCGGCCGCATGCAGCGAACCTTGAGGGCGTTGAGGCTCCTACAATGGACCATGCTCGCCCTAGTCTTCATGAGCGTCGGCGCCAGCTTCGGCCCGATCGTCAGTGTGATCAAGGGATGGCAAAGAGAACCGGCTTTGATAGTCGTTGGGTACACTGCCCTCAACCTGCTCGTGCTCGGCTGCCTCGCGCTGGCCGCTGCCAGCGTCAAGCTGAAGGAATATCTGTACCGGCCCCGGTTCCTTGGACACCGTGAGTGAGTCTCATCACGCCGCCGCCGTCAGGAACGCTGCGCGTGCCGTCGCCGGTGCGCGATGGCCGAGCCGCTCGATGAGCCACTCGGTGTTATAGCGGTC
>Ga0073934_10000359_pt1 | contig 133804 bp, 121 predicted proteins | sample LarsenN4metaG_FD_76834 | JGI IMG/M metagenome (GOLD analysis project Ga0073934, IMG submission 76834) | Hot spring sediment bacterial and archeal communities from British Columbia, Canada, to study Microbial Dark Matter (Phase II) - Larsen... ... | reverse complement strand
GGGCACGTTGCCGGCCGGGCTGACGCTCTCGACTGGTGGGGTGCTGAGCGGCACGCCGACGGCGCATGGTTCGTCGAGCGTCACCATCCGCGTGACCGATTCGGCGGGCACGCCGCAGCAGGCCAGCCGCCAGTTCACTCTGACCATCAATCCGACGGCGCTGCAGATCACGACCCAGACCGTTCCGGACACGGTGGTCGGCGCTTCCTACTCCACAACGCTGGTCTCCTCCGGCGGCGTGGCGCCGTACACCTGGACGATCACCGCCGGAGCGCTGCCCACTGGCTTGTCGCTCTCGACCGCGGGCGCCATCAGTGGCACGCCTTCGGCGGCCGGCAGCTTCACGTTCACCGCACGCGTAGCCGATGGCTCGTCGCAACAGGCGTCGCGGCAGTTCACCATCGTGGTGGCCCCGCCGGCACTGGCGCTCGACACGCTTTCACTGCCGAACGGAACCGTGGGCACGGCTTACAGCAGCACCCTGGCGGCCTCCGGCGGCACACCGCCATACACCTTCGCCGTTACAGCAGGCGCGCTGCCAGCGGGTCTGACGCTTTCGACCGGCGGCGTTTTGAGCGGCACGCCGAGTGCAAGCGGGAACGCCAGTGTCACCATCCGCGTGCAGGATGCGGCGGGCACGCCGCAGCAGGCTTCGCGGCAATTCACCCTGACCATCAACCCGCCGCCGCTGCAGATCGCGACGCAGTCGGTGCCGGACGCGGTCGTGGGCGCGTCGTACTCGCAGACCCTGAGCGCAACGGGCGGCGTCTCGCCGTTCACCTGGACGGTCACCACCGGGTCGTTGCCGACCGGACTCACGCTCTCGACCGCAGGCGTGATCAGCGGTACTCCGTCTGCGAACGGGACCTTCGTCTACACGGTGCAGGTCGCCGACGCTTCTTCGCAAGTCGCCAGCCGCCAGTACACCACCGTGGTGGCGGCCACTTCCCTGAGCCTGGATACGTTGTCGCTGCCCAACGCGACGCTGAATCAGATCTACAATTCGACCCTGAACGCCTCGGGAGGCGCTCCGGGCTACGTTTGGGACATCGTGGCCGGTGGCTTGCCCGCCGGGCTGTCGCTCACCTCGGACGGGGTGATCGGCGGGACCCCGACGGCGACCGGAACGAGCTCGGTGACCATCCGGGTCCGGGACACCGCAGCCCAGTCGGCGCAACGCCAGTTCAGCCTCACGGTGAATCCGCCGCAACTGCTTATCACCACGACCACGCTGCCCACGGCAACGGTGGGCACTCCTTACAGCTTCACCATGCAGGGCAGCGGCGGCGTGCCGCCGTACACCTGGTCGATCACCCTGGGCTCACTGCCGCCGGGGATCACCTTGAGCAGCGCAGGCGCGCTGAGCGGCACACCGGGATCGACCGGCCAGTTCACTTCCCGCTTTACTCTGACCGATTCGACAAATGTATCGACGAACCGTGACTTCACCCTGAACGTGACACCGGTGTTCCGTGTGACTACTCCGGTCGTCTGGGGCGGCATTGTGAACCAGCAGTTCTCACAAACGGTGGAATCGGCGGATGGAACGGCGCCCATCACATGGTCGATCAGCGCGGGAAGCCTGCCGCCGGGGTTGAGCCTCAGCTCCACCACCGGTGAGATCTCTGGACTCCCGACGGCTCCGGGCAGCTATACCTACACGGTACGGGCGGGAGATAGCTCAGCCCGGGTGGCCACCAAGGTGTACACGACTATCATCAGCCCCTCGGATACGAACTTCGGAAACCTGGGCGACGCGTACGCGACCGAGGGCGGAGGTCCCAACCCGGGTGCCACGCTCATCACTAGCTGCATCGGGCAGTTGAACAACAACACCCACTATCGCGTCACGCAGAACATCAGTGCGGCTACGCCATCCACCGTCTGCCTGGTATTAGGCATCGGCACCAAGCTGGACCTGGGCACGCGCACGGTCACGGGCCGCATCGCAATGAACTCGAACCCGTCTAACGTTTCCGTGTTCAACGGCACAGTGAATTGCACGTGGGCCGACAATGGCGGCGACGCAGGCTGCATCTGGATCGTCGGCGCGGGAACGCCGACGGCACCGCTGCGCCTCCATCACCTCACGGTGACGAACTCGGGAGTACAGTCGCGCGGGATCCACATCGATTGGCCCGCGTCGGCGCCGCCCTCTATCACCTCGCTGCTGCTCTACAACCTCACGGTCAATGTGACTTCGCAGCCGACGGTGGCGCGTTGCTTCGCCATCTCGATCCTGGCAGGCAACCAGAGGGTAGAGGCACAAAGCAATGACCTGACTTGCGCTCCCGATGCGCGGGCCTGTCAGGGCATCATGTGCTTCGGTACCTTCGACTGCAAGATGCACCACAATCGCATCACCATGAACCAGAACACGACCGACGAGACCGGGCGCGCGATGCTCTGGGACGGCGGCGTGGCGGGCGGCGAGGGTTGGAACAACCAGGTGAACTCGAACAACAACCGCGGCGTGCGCATCCGCGACTCGTTCAACATCCGGATCCACCACAACACGTTCACGAACATCACCCCGACGCTCGGCCTGGCGACCATTCACCTGGGAGATCCCGACGGCCTTGCGGTCAACGACCTGAACGTCCAGGTGGACCATAACCACTTCGACGCCAACGGCGGGAACATCTTCTTCATCCGCGGCGCATTCAATGCATTGGCGGAGAACAACACACTGACTTGCACTTCCGCCTGCTCCAGCGCCTTGTTCGCAACGGTGCGGGCCGGGGTGCGGACCGAGCTGACGCTCCGCAACAATGCCGACGTGATGTTGCGCTGGCCGCCGCCGCAGATCTTCGTGGAGACCGGCGCCATCGTCCACATCTGCAACAGCGGACAGACGTTCGGAGCGGGAACGACGAACATCATCAGCTGCCCTGCCCCGCAGTAACGTAAGGGCAGGGACCATCGGAAGGGCGCAGGTCATTGACTCGCCCCAACGAGGCACTATACTTCGGTAGCCGGCCCGTGACGGGCCGGTGTGGGGGCTTAAGATTTGAAAGCATGCAGCCGGATTCTGTTATCGGTACTCGTGCTGTCGACATTGCTCTCTAGCCAAACGCTGTCGTTGCAGCGCCCGCCGCGGCCCGCCCGCACAGCGGGGGCCGGAGCTCCTCCCCCTCCCGCGAGCAACTTCCAGATCACGACCCGAACGATGTGGGGCGCGATCCAAAGCAGCCCTTATTCCTTCACGCTTACCGCCACCGGCGCCATCGGGAACATCAACTGGACGCTGATCAACGGCTCCATGCCACCCGGCCTCGCGTTGGATGCGGGCTCCGGGCAGATCTCCGGCACCCCGACCGGGTCAGGAACTTTCACCCTGACATTCCGGGCTTTAGACGCCTCCGCGCAGATGGCCACCGCGACTCTGGTCCTGGTGGTGAGTCCGAACAACTCTGACTACGGCAGCGTCGGTGATCCATTGGCCGATGAGAACGGCGTTTCTGACCCGAATGCCACTTTGCTCACCAGCTGCCAAGCCAACCTGCTGGGGCCGAACAAGTCCTATCGGGTGACGCAGAACATCGCTGCCGCTTCGCCCGGCGCCGAGTGCCTCCGCCTGACCAAAGGCGTGAAGTTGAACCTGGGCGGGAACACGGTGACGGGGCGCATCACCTTCAATGACGATGCGTCCGGGCTGGTGATCTTCAACGGGACCAACAATTGCACCTGGGCGGACAATGGCGGGGATGCCGGCTGCCTGAAGATCCTCTCCACCCAGACGCCCACGGCGCCCATGCGGCTCCATCACCTGACACTGCAGAACTCGGCGCAGCAGGCGCGAGCCCTCCATATCGACTGGGGGGCGCCCGCGAAGGTCAATGGCGTCACCATCAAGCTGACCAACCTGACGATCAACGTACCGTCGCAGCCGTCGGCAGCGCGCAGTTATGCCATCAGCATCTTAGGCGCCCGCCACAACGTGGAGGCGGCCAGCAACCACATCACTTGCGTGGCGGATGCGCGCGCCTGCCAGGCCATCATGTGTTTTGGCACGGCCGATTGCCGGATGCACCACAACCGGGTCATCCTCACCCAGAACACGACCGACGAGACTTCACGCGGCCTGTTGTTTGACGGCGGAGTCGAGGGCGGCGAGGCCTTCAATAACACGATCACCGCGAATAACAACCGCGGAGTCCGGATCCGGGACTCGGCTCATATCCGCATCCATCGGAACACCTTCCAGAACATCACGGAGACCGGCAGCCTGGCGACGATCCACCTGGGCGACCCGGACGGCACCGCCGTGAATGACCTGGATGTGCTGGTGGACAACAACACCTTCGAGGCGGCGGGCGGCAAGATGATATTCATCCGCGGAGCGATCAACGCCACCGTCAGCAACAACGTGGTGACCTGCATAGGCGGCGGGGCCTGCTCCAGCAGCCTGTTTGCCACAGTGCGCGCCGCGACCAAGACGGAACTGCGGCTGGAGAACAATCCCGGCGCATTGCTTTCACTGCCGCCGGAGCAGATCTTTGTCGAGCAGGGGACAAAGATCTTCCTCTGCAACTCCGGGAACGCTTTTGGCAGCGGCACGATAGTGCATATCAGCTGCCCGCCGTAGTCTCCAGGGCAGAACGAACATATTCCAGGAAGCGTTGGCGCGCGGCGTCGATGCCGAACTGGCTCCGCACTCTGTCTTGCGCGGCCGCGCCCAGCCTGCGACGCAGCTCTGGGTCCCGGACCAACCGGGCGATGGCTTCGGCTAGCGCTTCCGGCTGGCCTGGTGGCACCAGCAGGCCCGTCTCGCCCAGCGCTTCCCGATTCCCTCCCACATCCGTCGCAACGATCGGCAGACCCGCCGCCATGTACTCAAGCAATGCGTTGGAAAATCCTTCCGCCAATGACGGCAGGACGGCGATGTCCATTGCTGCCAGGAATGACGGGACGTCATTCTGGCTGCCCGCGAAGCGGATCCGCTGCTCCAGTCCGGCCGTTCGGGCCTTCGTCTCCAGTGCTCCCCGGTGTGGCCCGTCCCCCACCAGCAGAACGCGCATGGCCGGATGTTTGGGGGCCAAATCCGATGCGGCTGCGATCAGGTCGTCCAGTCCTTTGATGGGGCGCAGGGTTGCTACCGTACCGATAACGGTGTCGCCCTCTGCGAATCCGAGGCGCCGGCGCACATCCTGACGGCCCGCGGCAGAAGAAAAGCGCGAGTGTTCGATCCCGTTATAGAGGACGGTGACTTTGTGCGCGGGCACGCGTTCCACGCTGACTACCGACTTCTTCACCTGCTCGGAGTTGGCCAGGAACCCATCGACGCCGCGATCCGCCAGCGACTGCAGAAAGGCGAACCGGCGACTCATCCAGTGGTTGACGTTGCGGCGATGCCCGAGGACAGCAGGAACGCCGGCCAGCTTAGCTAAGACCGGTCCCAGTAGATTGGATTCCAGCAGAAAGGTCTGCAACATCTGGAACCGCCGGGCCCGCATCCAGCGCGTCAGTCGCCACAGAGCGGCGAATCCTGAGGGCGAGAATGGCTTCGCTATCTCGCCGTAAACGATCTCGAACGGATAAGTCATTCCTGCAGTCAACGGAATACCGCGCAACACGTAGACCACCACCTGATATCCAGCTTCATGGAGGACTGACGCAAACCATAAAGCCTGGCGCTCCGTCCCTCCGGGAGTGTTGGCTTCAAGGCCGTCGATCAAGATGAGGATGGAGGCAGCTTCACCGCTCGCCGCCGACGTAGAAGGCTTCATCGCCGTGTCTCACCCGCAGGCGCGCTGACATTCTTGTAGGGCGGGATGACGAAATCACGAAACTGTCCCGCGTCGCCGGCGCGTCCGCTCTCAGCTGCCTTAAGGATGTTGTAAGCCTCACGTGCAGTGACGAAATGGATCCGGACGTTCTGGCTGCGGCCATATTCGGCGATCTGACGGTACAAGTCCGCCATCTGCGCTGACAGGACTGCCCTCTTGTCACGGGCATAAGCGCCGTGAGTATGCCACTTGATGAAGACCCACTCCGGGCGTCCTTGCACGTGGACGTTCGCCCGGAGCCAGTGGTCAAAGCGGGAGAACTCCGGCATCGTCTGCGGATCGCCTTCCATGCCGCCGAACTCCACCACCGGAAAAAGGCGATACCAGGGCGTGAACCAGCGCAGGCCGATAGGGCCTTGCAAGATCAGGAATGCCTCGCTGCGCGGTCGGGCGCCCACGCGGACGGGCTCGCCGGCGGCGTAGGACTTGGGCCGGGTGGGATCGTCCCACGCGTAATAGATCTGGTTCACGATGGGAGGCTGCGCCGTGGTCTCGTAGGCCGGAAAGGTAAAATCGGCAAAGGCGCCTTCCTCGCGAAGGATCGTGATCTCATCGTTCACGCCGCAGACATTAGTCGGACCTTCGCCGACGGAATTGTCCAGCGCCCAATTGCCGTGGACAAAGCCGAAGTGCGGCTGCCCGTCCGGCGTATGCAGGGCGCCGGCCTGGAGAAAGTCCTGTTTGGCCTGGCGCAGCTTCTCGCGCAGCGACGCCGAGGTATCGTCCTTGTGATGCAGGTGCAATTCGATCTCTCCGTACCCCTCGCGCACTAGCGCATTGAGCGTTACGAGTTGAGAGAGCTTGAATTGCTCGGCCGGATAGAAAAAAGTATGGCGCGGGGGTCGCCCATCCGAATCGCGGATGTCCCCGAACAACTTCGGATACTCGCGCACCCATTCGTCCACCATCCCGTCATTCTTTCCGGGCTCGTAGTGGTCTGCTATCAGCAGCATGATGTCCGTGGGCTTGGCTGCTGCAGCCGGCTGAGCGAGGTAAGCTGGAAGCCAGATGTATATGCGGCGCGATTGCACGCGGTAAGCGACGATTGCTAGCGCCGCGATGAACACGGCGGCGATCAGGAACCGGATTCCTCTTCGCATCCTCATCGGCCCGCCTCATTATCATTCCGGGGCACAGGACTGATGGCAGCCTCCGGCCATTCGGCCGCCGCGGGCGGCGGCGCGGGCTCCATCCCAAGCCGCCTCTTCAGAGAACCCAACAATTGCAAGAGACTTTCCTTCTCGCCGCGAGTGGCGAAGAACACCCAGAGGATGGCGGGATAGGCCAGGCAGGCCAGCGTGCGGACCGCAATACTCGTTATCCAGTCGGTGGGTGGCACCAGGCTGGCGCCAAGATACAGGGCGGCCGCGACCGCCACTACCATTCCGATCCGCTTGACCTCATAGTGGATGCGATACACCCGCTGGCCGAAGTAGGCCGAGATCCCCGCAAACGCAGCGAACCCGCCCAGGGTCGCCCAGGCGGCGCCCATCGTGCCGTAGCGCTGGATGAGGATTGCGTACAACGGCAGGATGACCAAACAGCTTAGGCCCAGGATCAGCGACTTGTAGCCGGTCTTCTTCGTGATGTAGAAGGAGGCGTCTATGATGACGGTCCAGCTGTAGAAGATGTAAGCTGCGCCGATGATGGGAACGACCATGTACGCGCTCCAGTAGGCGGGCGTGGTCAGCAGACGAAGAACGAACGGCGTGAAAAGAGAAACGCCGAGTGTCGAGAACGCGCAGGCCGCCAGCAGATACGTGGCGATGCGCCCCAACCGCACCGGGCCATCGGCCTCGCGCGAGATATCCACCATCGTCGCGCTCCAGATCTTGCCGAAGGGCATAAGCACGAGGCTCATGGTGATCATCCCGAGTCGGTAGCCAAGTCCGTAGATGCCGACGTCTGCCGGGGTCGTATAGATGTTCAGGAAGTAGCGGTCTCCATTGTTCAAGGCGAACATGGCGAAGGCGCCGGGAACCAGCGGCAGGCCGAAGCGCATCATGTCCTTGGTCAGCGCAAGGTCGAAAGCGAATCCCGTCTTGCTGAAGATATATACCAGCAAGAGCAGGGTGGAGATCACAGTCTGGATGACGGTGGCCCACAGAATGCCGTACAAGCCCCACCCCATCCAAGACACTAAGACGACGTTGACCAGGACAGAAAAGACGGCCCGGGATGCAAACACGGTGACGTAGAGGCTGGATTTCAGCTCCGACTGAAGGTAGAGGGCCGCGGTCTGGAACAGGCTCTCGAAATATGTCGCCGCCAGGATCAGAAGGACCGCCTGCGTATAGGTTGGACTTCCGAACAGCAGGTCCGAGCCGGCCCGGGCAAAAAAAGCCGCGCCGAGGAGCATCAGGAGACTGGACCCGGTGAGGAACAAGAGCGCGGTCGAATACAGCTTGCGCTGCCGCTCCGGCGAACCCTTTTCCATCTGATAGAACGTGAGCAGGGTGGAGCGCAGGCCGAGCGAGACCAACAGCAGCAAGAGCTCCTGGCTGCGGTTGAGCAGCTCCAGGACTCCGTACTCGTGCGGCGCCACCGCGTGGGTGTAGATAGGAATCAGCGCGAAGGGGACGACATTCATGAGAATGACGCCCGAGCCGTACACGAGGAAATGCTTGAGCCAATGCCCGATCTTCACGAGCCGGCTCCCCGCAGTTGCTGCCATTCGCGCTTGAGCAATGACAAGAGGTCGCGCAGGTGACGCAAGCGGACCTTGCGCAACCGTCGCCAAATGGAGACACCGTCCGGGCCGCCGGCATGGGCGCCGAGCCGCGCGCGCAACATCGCAACCAGCCAGTCCAGCCGATAGACCGGCGACTGCAGCGCTTGGCACCGTTGCTGCCACTCTTGGTGGCGGGATGGGCACGGATCACGAACCACGTCGAGCTCAGCCCGCAGGAGCGCCGGCACCAGCTCCGCTTCGGGCCCTGAACCGGCGTGCAGAGTGGCTCGCAGGATGCCGGTCTTGCGGCTCTCCTCCGAGATCCGGTAGGGCATAGTGAACGCTTCACCTGCCCGATTGACGCCCTGGAACAGGTCGTCGGCAAAGACGAAGTTCCCGAGACTGTAGACCACCAGTGTGCGCCCGATGGTCTCCATCCCCTGCAGCACGTGTGGATGGCAGGCAATGACGGCATCGGCGCCGGCTTCGGCGGCCAACCGCGCCAGTCGGCGCTCCTTGGGCGACGGCATGGCGACGAACTCCTGGCCCCAGTGCATAAAGACGATGACCAGATCGCTCGCACCCCGCGCGGCTGTCACGTCGTTCCTAATATCTTCGGGATGACCGCCCGCGACGCCCGGCTGTGTCGCGGTGGCATACAGCGGCAGCCCCGCTACGTGGACACTGCAGTAGCCCAGCAGCGCGACGCGCAGGCCCGCAATATTGATAAGGCGCGACGAGCGCGCCGCCTGTGCATCCTTTCCGGCTCCGAAGTGGACGATGCCCTGGGCGTCGAGAGCGCGCATCGTGTCCTCTACTCCGGCCCAACCGAAGTCCATGATGTGGTTGTTGGCGAGGCTCACGGCGGAGAAGCCGGCCGCCTTCAGGGCTGCGGCATAACGGGGATCGCCGCGCAGGCAGAAACGGGAAGCAGGGCCGGCGAACGGCTGCGTCGTGAGCGGAGATTCGAGGTTGCCCAGGACGAGGTCCGCAGCCAGCGCCGGCATGACGTCGCGGAAGACGGCCGGAGCTGCGCCGCCCCGGATAGCGGCCTCATAGCCGCCATTGAAAGAGATGTCGCCCACAGCCGCGACGCTCAGGCTTCTACTCATGGCATCACGCCTGACCGGAGCCCAGGCGGGCGCGCATGTGGTGCAGCATCGTGTCGACGACGCGCTGCCAACTGAAGGATTGCTGCGCCCGCCGGAGTCCGCGTTCTCCGAACTCAGCGGCCAGGCGTTCGTCCCGCAGCAAAGTCAGCATCTTTTGGGCTACATCCCCCGCGTCGGTGGGATCCACGAGAAAACCGGTCTCGCCGTCGGCGATGATCTCCGGAACGGCACAGCGGTTGGAGCCGATGCAAGGCACACGGTGATACATGGCCTCGACATAGGCGATCCCGAAGGCGTCATAGAAGGTCGGCAGCACGAATAGTGATGCCTCATTGTACAGCCGCCGTAGCTGCTCCTCTTGGGCGGGATCGGTCTTGTCCAGCACGCCGATGACGGAAACGCCGGGCTCGTTAAGGTCGGGCCGGCAGCCCACGATGCTCAGGCGCACGTCCGGCAACTCCCGTCGCACCTGGCGGAAAGCCTCCAGCAGGACGGGACCACCCTTGAACTCAAAGTTCGTGCCCACGAACAACACGTGCCGGCCTCGGCCCGCATAGGGCGCCGGCTGGATCTCGTTCTGGAAGTTCACGCCTGCGCCGACCGCCACCACCCGGTCCTCCGGCACGCCAAAATCCTCGATCATCGAGCGCCGCAGCCATTCGCTCATGGTGAAGACGAGGTCCATATGGCGGTAGAACTCCTGCTCGTAGGCCCAGGATTCGCGCATGACCTTGGGCGAAGCGGCGCTCATGAACGCGGCGTACTCCGGGCGGCGTGAGACCGCCGTGTTGCCGTCATGGTACGAACAATGGAGGCGGCCGCCGCCGTTGCGCGGCCGGAAGAGGGCGCTTACCTGCAGGATCGCGTCGACGTCTTTCGACGCAGAATCGAGGACGCGCTCCGCATTGTGGCTGCGCGCCGCAAACGAATGCTTCGACTTCATCAGGTCAAGGTAGATCTGGCGGCGGTCGAAGGCGAAGTTCCGCAGCGCGCACGTGACCTTTTGCGGAAATGTCATGTCCACCGAGTGCGCGCTGTGCAGCACGCCCCGGCGCTGCAGCGTGGTAAACAGGCTCCAGTTGGAGCCGGACCAGCTGCGCCGGTCGAACGGATCGCCGAACAGGGTGAGGCCTAGGATGCGGCTGGGAGGTGGAACAGCCTGCGGCTTATCCATCGGTGCCGGCCACCGTGGCGGAAGTCTGGGCCTCACGCAGGACGCGGGCCGGATTGCCGGCAACGACCACGCCGCTGGGTACTGGGCTGGTGACCACGCTTCCGGCGCCCACGATGCAGCCCTCGCCGATGCTGCTCATTACGATGGCGCCGCCTCCCACCCAGGTGTTCGCGCCGATGGAGACCGACGTCAGTTGCCCGCCGTCGTGCTTCCCGGTCCACGAACCCGGCCGGCCGTGCTGATGCTTGCCGCTCAAGACCTGGACGTAGTCGGCGATCAACACGTTGCGGCCCAGCTCCGCGCGGCCGAGGGTGCTGTGCATGCCGATGTAGACGCCGTCCTCCACTGAAGCTTCCGGATGGGTGAACTTGCTGTAGATCTGGATCGTCCAAGAGCTGCTGCAGCGCTTCAGGGTCATGCAATAGAAGCCCACGCGCAGGTAGCCTCCGCTGCGTCCGGGCACCAGGCTGAGCAGTTGGGCGAAGCTCTTGAACCATTCGTCGCGGCCCAGAAGCATATCGAGGCGGGCGATCAGCGCCAGCGGTGAGGTCAAGACCACACCCACGGCCACGCCTACCGCTCGCACTACGCTGCGCATCCCGACGCCTGCCTTCTCTTCGCTCACCGGCTGCCTCCTGTCGGCTCCACCTGCCCGCCGGGACGGACGTGCGAGATGGCGAAGCGGGTCTTCCCGGATGCTTCACGGCCGATCTCCGCCACTTCCTCGAACCTCACGTCGACCTGGCTCCCTACGAAATCTGCAAACTTGCTGCGCACGCTGCGGAGATCTTCCTCACGCATTTCACCGGAGGGGACGTAGCGGATGCGAAACCGGGTGTAGTCCTCCTGGATAAGCTGCATCTTGCGAATGCCGGGGCAGACCTTGATCAAGCGGTTCGTGAAGGCCACTCCGGGAACGACGTCGCCATTCGCCAGGTAGAAGTTGTCCGTGGTGCGCCCCTCCAGAGACTGCATCCGCGGGTAGCCGCGACCGCAAGCGCAGGGGTCCGGGTATTCCAGGGCACAGTCATTCACGCGATAACGGATCATAGGCATGCCGCGATTCAGCAGGTCGGTGACGAGCACTTCCCTTACCTCGGAGCTGCTGGAAAGCGGCGCGTACTCCAGGAATACGGCCGCCGGATTCACGTGCAGCCCCGCATGATGCTCGCACTCGGCCGCGATCATCCCAAAGTCGCGTGAGCCGTAATGATTGAAAACGCTGCCAAAGGCCTTCTCGATGACCGTTCTCTGCTCCGCCGTCAGAGGTTCAGCGGTGGAGATGACGGTGGCCGGACGGAAGTACCCTGCCTTGCGCCCAAGCAGGTACTCGGCAAACAAGCTCAGCGGAGTGGGATAAGCGATGATCGCCTTCGGCCGGAAGCGTTCGAGCTCCTGGGCATACTGCTCCAGCACCTGTTCATTCAAGAGCGAGGTCGGCGCCCAATGGCGCCGCATCAGGTGGCGGTCATACAAGCGCCAGCGCCAGCTCGGCGCTGCGGGAAAATCAGTGCGCGCACCCCACAGCCAGAAGACCTTGTCTCCCGGATACAGGCCGGCCCAGGCATTGAACCGCAGCCGCAGGGCCATGCGTTCGCGCGCGCATTCGGCGTCGCGCAACAGGGGAACGGGTGTGTCCGTGGTGCCGCCGGTGGCTGCGCCGAGCAACTCTTCGCGGCGATACGCCCGCGACCAGAGATCGTCAAAATCGCGCTGGATGTCCTGCTTGGTAAGGATGGGCAGCTTGCGGAGATCGCTGGGCGACTGGATGTCGGCTACGCGCATGCCCGCCGACTCGAACAGCCGCCGGTAATAAGGCGCAGTGTCGTGAGCGTGCTGCAGCATGGCCAATACTTCCTGCCACTGCAGTTCCCGGTTGCGGTCGAGGCTCATCCTCTCGCGCTCTTCATAACGCCGCCACCGGGACTTTAACCCGCGGTAGGTGTCCGGATGGATGCCGGGCAGGAACGCTCCCATGTAGATGTCGTTGAAGATTCCCATTGATCCGATCAGTTCTCCACCGGCGCGATCCCGGCCCCGTCCAGCGCTTCCGGCGCGGGCACTGGCTCGGCGACGGGTTGTTGCATGCGCATCATGATGAGCGTCAATGCGGCCGTGAGACCTCCGACCGTATACCACCCGCCGCGGTAGAGGCAGTGGGAAGAATATCCGGCAAGTAACCAGGTGGCGAGTGAGATCATCGCCGCCAGGGGAAACCCGCGCATGCCCGAAGGCAGGTCCGAACGCGCCTTGAACTCCCTTCGGAACCGGATGTTGGTGCGGAAGATCGCGGTGAGGTACATCAGAAAGGTCACGATACCGAAGAGCCCGAGTTCAGCCGGAAGCTGGAAATAGAGCGAGTGCGCGTTGAGCCAGACCGCGCGTCCAGGTCCGGGCCAGTACTTCCCCCCATTGGCGTAGGTGAAGTTGCGCGGGCCGACGCCAGTAAGCGGGTTGTCGCGGAACATCGCCATCCCGGCCTGCCACGCGCGCACCCGGTTCTGGTAGGACTCGTCCTTGTCCAGGTTCTCCACTGACATGTAGCGTTGCCGGTACTGGTCCGGCAGAACATTCCAGCCGATGACCACCAGCACCGCGGCGATGGGGATAAGAAAGAGCCCATGTTTGCGTGTAAGGGTGAAGAGTACCGCGGCAAAGACCAGACAAAAGAAGGACGTCCTGGAGCTTGTTACCACCACGACCCAGACCGCGACTGCGCCGACAGTCAAGCCCACCAGACGCATCCATTTCGGGAAACTGGAAGTGAGAGTCAGCAGCACGAATGGCAAAGCGGTCACCAGCATCAGGCCGAGGGTGTTCGGATCGCCGACGGCGCTCGTAAGTCCGGCGGCGCGGTCAGGGTCGTTCTGGTACATGACTACGCCTTGCCGATGCAGGTACAGGCTGGATCCAGCCAGCCACCCGATGATGAGGGTGTAGACCGTCAGGTACTTCTGGAACTGTTCCGGTGTGCGGATCAGGTTAGCGAGCAACAGGTGCAGCAGAACGATCTTGCCGAAATCGAAGGCGCTGCTGAACGCGAATGCCGGCCAAAAGGCGAGCGGAATGGACAGAAACATCACTCCCCAGAAGAACAGCAGCTTGCGGCTGATCTCCGGCAGTTCGAACTTGCGGAACTTGGCGAGGAACGAGACGAGGACCAGCAGTGTCATCACTCGCTCAATGTGCAAAGTGTTGAAAATAGGGTAGATCTCGCCCGGCTGGGTGAGATTGACCACCAGCAGTCCCATCAGCCCGATGAAGGGATTGGCCAGCCCCAGAACGGCCGTAACCAACACCACAAGCGCGACGATGAAGACCATGGATGGGCTTTCCGTTTTCTTAGGTGGAGACTGGCCGATTATGACACAATCCGAAGGGAACTCCCTGGCTCACCCACGCCTGAACTGCCCATGTCACTAGGCTCCGCGATCATCCGCAAGGTCTTGCACCCGCTTTACACACGCCGCTCGCATCCGGCTGCGGCGCAATACAAAGCTTTGTTTGAAAAGACGCAGTATTACGATCGCAGCGCGCTGGAGAAGTTGCAGCTAGAGTTGCTGAATCGGCTGTTGCATCACGCGCGACAGAGTTGCCCCTTCTATCGGGAGCGGTTAGAGGCAGCAGGCCTCGGCGCAACCCTGTCTTCCCTTTCAGAACTGCGATCCCTGCCTGCCCTGACCAAGAGAGACATCCAGGTTCACGGTCCGCAGATGATGGCCCAGGGTTTCCCGGAGTCGGAACGGATCCGCAACCAGACCGGCGGCTCCACCGGCAGCCCGCTGCAGTTCCTGGTGGACCGGGAGCGGCTGGATGCCCGCCTGGCCGCTACCGAGCGGCACAACGAGTGGGCGGGGCTCCGCCCCGGAGACTGGTGCGCGTATCTGTGGGGCGCGCGCCTTGACCAGATCTCGACCGCGACCCTCCGCGACCGCTTGCGCAATGAGCTCCTGTACCGGCGCGTGGAACTCAACACTTCGCAGATCACCGCCGAGGGTTTGAGCAGGTTCACTGACGCCGTACGCCGGAAGCGTCCCCGTTTTCTCATTGCTTATGCGTACTCGGCACACTTGTTCGCAGAACACGTGATCAAGGAAGGGATCGGCGACATCACGTTCGACGCCATGATCACCACCGCCGAGGTCCTCATGCCGGAGACGCGGCGCCTGCTCGAGAAGACCTTTGGCGGACGGGTGTTCAATCGCTACGGGTGCCGCGAAGTCAGCATCATTGCGAGCGAATGCGACCAGCACAACGGCATGCACGTCCATTCCGAGAGCCTGCTCGTCGAGATCGAACCTGACCCCTCCCTTCCCGACGGCCTGGGACGCATCCTGGTGACCGACCTGCGCAATCTGAGCATGCCGCTCATCCGATATGAGATCGGCGACGTTGCGGCGTGGTCCAAGACCGCCGCCTGCCCCTGCGGCCGTGGACTTCCGCTGCTGGACGACGTGCGCGGACGCACGACGGACTTCCTGATCATGCCCGACGGCAGCCGCATTTCCGGCCCGTCGCTGACCCTGGTGGTGGCCGACATGAGCGAAGTCAGCCAGGTCCAATTCGTGCAGAATTCGGAGCAGTCGATCACGCTGCGCGTGGTCCCGGGGGTCGGTTACGGTGAAGCCACCCGGGCGGAGCTGCGCAAGCGCCTGGACCTGTACCTGAGAGGCCGCGCCGCACTGGACATCCAGGAAGCACCGCCGATCGCGAGCGAGGCTTCAGGAAAATATCGATTCGTAGTGAATGCCAGCGAGATCAAGTGACACGACAAGGTCCGCTAGACCCTGGCGCTCGGCCGCCGGGGACTCTGTGACCGCGACTTTTTAGGCTATAATAGAGGTCACAGACGCATCCCGGATTTCTCCTTCCGCGCCTGTGACTAGCCCAAAAGTCGGGGAGTGGCTCAGCCTGGTAGAGCACCTGGTTCGGGACCAGGGGGTCGGAGGTTCAAATCCTCTCTCCCCGACCAATCCTTTCAACAAGTTGCAAACTCCTAACTAAGCCCATCTGGTTTTGACCCAGGTGTCCTAGCGTCAAAACGCAGCAAAATCGCGGGCATCGGCATGAATATTGATGCGCGACGCGTCTCAAAATTGCCTACATTCCTGAGCTGGTCCATGAAAACCTGCTCGATTGCTGCTGAATCTTGCTGATTCTTACTGATCTTGAGGTGGCAGCGCCTTTTGCTTGCACGTTGAGAAATCAGCACTCCTTGAACCACTGGCAACTCCACTGTTTCATCTTGATGGCTTCTTCAGCGCGATGCGAGGCCATCTGGCGGCAGAGGGTAGCAAGCTCTGAGTGCTTCGCTTCTACCGAACACTGCCCCGCACGTTTGGCGGTGTCGTCGTGTTCGCGAAGGACGCCTTTGAGGAATGCCCGCTCAAAGACTTCGCCGTCTTGATTCTCCACCCAGAGCGGGTAGGGATCTCCGTGAGGAGTCCTTTGATACCAATCCTTCAGCATCTGCCTCATCTGATCGCTTTCGCGAGTCTGCCGCTCTAGGAGTTCACCGCAGAACAGCGCCAGCTCCTGGCGAATCTTCTTACCCTTGCAAGCGGAAGCGATCTTCATGTCGGTGGACAGATGATTCAGCGTTTCGGTCAGGTAGGTCCGATCGAAGTCCGCACTGGGGACATCTACCTTGACGTTCCTTTCGGCGCATGCCGTCAGCAGCGTCAGGGACAAAGCGAGAGCGAAGGCAACTTTACTCATACGATTTACTCCCGTCGATTGAGAATGGCGTTTCATTTTGGAGGTTCTACTCCCACACTCTTCTCGTAGATGCCGTGGGCCATCTCGCGGCATTTCTCCATGTTCTCCTGCACGGTTTTAAGTTCTGGTGAAAGCTTCTTCATCTTGTAGTGCACTTCATCAACGCCGCCGTGAAGCAACGCCGCGTCAATCTTGCCCTTCACTTTCTCAAAGCCGCTGGAAGCAGCGGTGCAGTGCTTCTGCATCTCAATAGCGATGTCACGCACCGGCATGTCGATGTGGCTGCTCTTCGACGGCAAGGGACCGTTCGTAACCGGTGGGGATTGCGGCGAGGAGTTGCTTGGTGGACGTGCCTCTCCGCATCCAGCGAAGACTAGAGCCAAGAGGCCAACCGTAGGTGCTAGAAGGGTTCGCATATCAGCTAAGCTGCCTCCATTGGGGACTTTAGCAGACGCAACGCGTTAACTATTACTAACAGCGACACGCCCATATCCGCAGCTATCGCCGCCCACAGCGAAGCGAATCCCGCGAACGTAAGCACAACAAACACTGCTTTCACCGCTAAGGAGACGCTGATGTTCTGCCGAATGACCCGTAGCGTCCGTTTTGAATGGTGAATTAACCAAGGAAGCTTCGATAGATCGTCGGACATCAGAGCAATGTCTGCCGCTTCAACCGCGGCATCGCTTCCAACTGCACCCATGGCGATTCCTAAGGTAGCTTGGGCCATCGCAGGCGCGTCATTTACTCCGTCACCCACCATGGCTACCTGTTTGTATTTCGCCACTAGGGCTTCGATGGCGGCGACTTTGTCTTCCGGCAAGAGTTCCGCTTGTATCTCGGTGATGCCCGTGGCTTTGCCGATGGCCTCAGCCGTCGGCTTATTGTCGCCGCTCAGCATCACCACATGAGCAATTCCGGCCCGACGAAGACTCTCAACTACCGCGACTGACTGCGGCCTGACTGCATCGGCCAGGGAGATCATCCCCAGAACTTTCCGTGCATCCCCGATCACAACCACCGACTTACCTTCGGCAGCCATGACTTCAAGCTGGGTGTGTACGTCGGCGGTCTCCTCTCCACGCTCTTCAAGATAGCGATGCGATCCCAGCCAGTATTCCGTCCCGTCTATGCGTCCGGTCGCGCCTTTGCCCTGGATCGCCAGGTAATCCGAGACGGGACGCGCGGAAATACCCTTTTCCTTGCAGTGCTCGATGATGGCGCGGGCAAGGGGATGATCGCTTTGCGATTCAAGCGATGCCGCAATCTCCAGAACTTCTCTCTCGGATAAGCCGCTCTCCGGCAGGACGGCATGAACTACAGGACGACCTTCAGTGAGCGTTCCCGTCTTGTCCATTGCGATGGCTTTGAGATGAGCGGGTATCTCGACGTAGATGCCGCCTTTAATGAGCACGCCCTGCCGGGCCGCAGCAGTCAATGCCGCGACAATGCTTACGGGTGTCGAGATCACCAGCGCACAAGGGCATCCAATCACCAGCAGTACCAGCGAACGATAGATCCAATCACGCCATTCGCCCCCCAGCAGCAGTGGTGGAACCAACAAGACCAAGATGGCGCTGATGAAGACTATCGGCGTGTAATAGCGGGCAAACTGATCGACCCATTGTTCTGAAGGTGCGCGCTTGGCCTGGGCGTCTCCCACCATCTGAATGATGTGGGCGAGAGTGGTGTCGCCTGCAGCCTTGGTGGACTTGGCCTCAAGTGAGCCGTTCCCGTTGATGGTTCCCGCGAATACCTGTGACCCTTTCTCCTTCAGCACCGGGACGCTTTCGCCGGTGATGGGAGCTTGGTTCACTTCGCTGACTCCGCTCATGACTTCGCCATCAAGGGGGATCCGGTCGCCCGGTTTGACCAGAAACATTGTTCCGGGCTCAACCGTTTCCGCTGGAACCTCGGCTTCGATTCCGGCCTTCAGTATCCGAACTGATGGTGGGGCTAGGTCAAGCAACGCCTCCACCGCACGGCGCGCTCGTCCCACACTCCACGATTCGAGGGCAAGGCTTAACGCGAATAGGAAAGCTACTAAGGAACCTTCGAGCCATTCACCGATGCCGATCGCACCCAGAACGGCGATGGTCATCAGGAGATTCATATCCGGGCGGAGGCGACGCGCGGAGAAAATTGCCTTTGGAACGACGAACCAACTGCCTGCAACCATCGCAATCGCATAGAGCGCCTTTGAGGTTATCGGAACCTCATGCGCAAGGCCCATGCCTTCCGATCCGAAGGCCGCGCTAATGCTCCCCACACTCATGGAGTGGTAAAGGAAACCAGCAAGCGTAAGTACTCCGCTAACCGCCGTTGCAACGTTTCGGCCGTTCTTGTCCCAAAAGGATCGTTGCTCGCGGGCAGAGCCGGGCTTGCCTTCGTCCTGCCAGAGCTCAGCCTTCATGCCAGTCTTGCTTACGGCGCGCATGATGTCCGCAGCAGCGACTGATGCATCATCCTGAACTGTCATTCGGCCGCGCATGACATCGAAGGACAGCTTTTCTTCCCCGCCGACTAGTGGCCCAATCTCGCGGCGTAGAACTGCAACTTCCTCAGCGCAGTCCATGCCGCGAATCTTGAAGTCGAGTGCCTTCACTTTCGCTCCTTCAACTTGTGCACCAATAGATAGAAGGTCGGCAGCGCCAGGAGAGTAAAGATCGTTGATGTGACCAGGCCGCCAATCATTACGATGGCCAGCGGTCGTTCAATCTCTGTCCCATGCAGACGGAATATCAAGATCGGAAGCAGGCCAAGGATGGCGCATGCCGCGGTCATGATCTTTGGTCGCACACGACCGATGCTCGCCTCGCGGATGGCATCTCCGAATGAGAGCCCTTGCCCGACCAGTGCCCGTGTCTGTGTCACTAGTACCAGTCCGTTCTGCACGGCGATACCGAAGAGGCCTATCAGACCTACCAGCGAAGACACGTTCCAGGTTTCGCCTGCCAGTATGAGTGCAAGAATACTTCCGACAAATGCGATGGGCAGCGTCGCTAAGATTACCAAAGCGTCAGCGAACGAATCGAGTGCCACGTACAGCAGAAGGAAGACCATGCCCAACGCTGTAGCGATCGCTAGCCACAACGCCCGGGTGGCGCGCGCTTGGCTTTCGACCCGTCCGGCAATGTCGAGGAAGTAGCCTGGGGGCAACTTCAATTCCTTGGCGAGGACCTGGCGAACCTCAGCGGCCGTGCTGCCCAGATCTCGTCCTGCTACCGCTGCTTCCACTGCAATGCGACGGCTGCTCGCTTCACGTTTGATGGCGCTCGGTCCAAAGGTCTCGTCCACACCGGCCACTTGTTGCAGTGGAATGCGAGTACCTTGATGCGTGTCGATCAATAAGTTCTTGATCGCGGTGGTATCGTCACGGTGATGGTCACTGAGCCGGACTGTCAGGTCGTAACGGCGCTGCCCCACCCAAACCTGCGAGACATCTTCTCCCGCCATGCCCACACGAATCGCGCGGACAACGTCCCCGGGGCTTAGCCCGGCTCGAGCGACAGCATTTCGGTTGATGTTCACGCGGAGCTGAGGCAGGCCAGTGAGTTTTTCCACCCGAAGGTCCTCAATCCCGCGCACCTTGCTTATCTTCTCGCGAGCTTCCTCTGCAAGTTTTGCCAATTGGTCGAGGTCGGGGCCGAAGATACGGACCGAAATATCCGCAGGCGTACCGGCAAGCCCTTCGTCGATGCGCATAAGCAGCGGCGTGGTGTATGCGATGGTCACGCCCGCCACGACTTCAAGTTTTTCGCGCATCGCGGCTTCGAGCTCTTCCGGAGACCGCTTTCGGTCCTTCTTCAGGACAACCAGCACGTCCGAGAAGGTGTGCAGCATCGGATCTTCCGTCCTCTCGCCGCGCCCGGTGCGGCGGACAACATCTTCTACTTCGGGAAAAGTCCGCAGAATATCTTCTACGTGGTGATTGACGCGATCAACTTCAGCCAGAGACGCTTCCGGCGGCAATGAGGTCGTAATCATCAATGCACCTTCATCCAGCTTGGGCATGAAATCCGAACCAACGTAGGTTCCCAGCACCAGCACCGGAATGGTGATAACGAAGGAAAACAGGATTGTGATACGTCTATGGGCCATCGCCTTGTCCAGCACTGGCGCATACCATTGCTTCAATCTTTGAATCAGCCAGACGTCTTCATCCTCTCCCACGGGCTTTGGCCGCAGGAAAAGCGCGGAACCGATGGGGACGACCGTAAGGGCCAGGACGAGTGCGGCTCCGATTGCAGCAATTACTGCCGCGGCCAGAGGCCGGTACATGCGACCTTCAATCCCAGACATCGTAAACAGTGGGAGGAAGACGGCAATGACGATCAAGGTGGCAAAGGCGATCGGCCTTCCAACCTCTATCGCTGCCGACAAGGCAAGCTGGAGCTGTGTTCCTTCGTTACGCCGGACCGTAATCCGGTGTGCGATGTTTTCCGTCATGATGATGGCGGCATCCACCAACAGTCCCACCGCAATGGCGAGCCCACCTAACGTCATAGTGTTAATGCCAATCCCGGCTGGCTTTAGAAGGAGCCCTGAAAGCAGGATGGAGAGAGGGAGCGTGAGGGTGACGACCAACGCAGCCCGCCAATCACCCAACAGGACCAGCAGCACGAGGATCACCAAGAACGCGCCGATCAAGATGGCGCGGGAGACACCTCCAAGCGCGCTGGACACCAGTTCCGCCTGGTCATAGACGACCCGGAGCTGCACACCTTTAGGCAAGTTCTCTCGCAGGCTGATGATCGCCTCACGCAGACCTTTGGATACCGCGACCGTATCGGAGCCGAATTGCTTGGTGACGCGGCAGCTCACTACCTCCCCCTTGAGCCGGTGGGCGATCCCGCGACGAACAGCGGGAGCTTCAACGATGTCCGCGACGTCGTTCAGCAGGACCGTCGTGCCTCCGCGCACAGCAACAACTGTATTGCGGAGGTCGCCAAGGTTTTCGACACGACCGATAGCGCGGATAGTCCATTCAGTCGAACCTTGCACAATAAAGCCGCCTGCCGCGTTTACGTTTGCACCATCGACCGCATGCATCACGTCGTCCAGCGAAACTCCGCGCGCAGACATACGGTCGGGATCGATCTGGACTTGGAATTGACGGAGATAGCCCCCGAGGACTTCCACTGCGGCCACTCCGGGTAATGCCAACAGGCGGTTGCGGATCTCAAACTCACCAAGGTCGCGCAGCTGCATCAGATCCGCGGTACCAGATTCCGCCTCCAGCGTGAATTCAAATATCTCGTTCAGTCTTCCCGTGAGACTCGAGATCAGGGGTGGATCGGTACCCGGAGGAAGTTGACTTCCTACCTGCGTGATCCGCTCGGCCACAAATTGACGAGAGCGGTAATAGTCAGCGTCGGATTCAAACTCCACGGTGATTTGGGAGACACCCAGCTGCGAACTGGATCGCACCCGACGTACGTCGGGCAGTCCGGCCAGAGCGACTTCGATCGGTATCGCCACGCCGGTTTCCAGCTCCTCAGCGCCCATTGCCGGATTCTGCACAATCACGTTAAACACCGGTGCGGATAGGTCCGGGAACACATCACGCTTGAGGTCCTGCATCCAGATCGCCCCCATGGCAGAGGCGGCCAAGACCAGGATTAACGTGAGTGCCGAATGTGAAAACGAAGCGCGAAGCAGTCTTTCGATCATGCAATTCTCCTCAGTGGTCGTGCTCGCTGCCTTCGCCGCGAGCTTTTTCTGCTTCCGCCTTCAATAGGAATGCCCCTTCAACCACGACCTTCTCGCGCGCGCTTACGCCATTCAGGATCTCAATCTCTCCGCCTAGATCGCGGCCCCGGCCAACCTTGCGGATCTCGAACTCTCCCGGCTGCTTGCCAGGAATGAAAACGACCCAATCGTTGCCCAGTCGCTGCAGCGACGCCGCGGGAGCGGTGATGGTCGCTGCCCCTGCGTCGCCGGGCGTGACCCAAGCAGTTGCCGACATCCCGGGCCTGAGCACTCCATCGCGATTCGCAACCACAACCCGTATCGTTAGCGTCCGCGACTCGGGGTTGACCGATCGACCCACCAGATCCACCTTGCCAGAAATGCTTCGTCCGGGTAGAGCAGGAAGGGTGATCAAGACCTCCGAGCCGCGTTTGATACGAACCGCGTCACGCTCGTAGGCCTGAACGTTCAACCACAGGTTCGACAGGTCTCCCACCTTGAACAGCACTTCTTCAGCGCCGACCATCTTGCCCTTGATCGCGAAACGTTCGATGACGGTTCCGCTGACAGGAGATCGCAAAGAGTATTGCGAGGAGTCGTTGGATTCGTCGGCACTTGCACCCATCGCACGAACTGATGCCCGCGCCGCTCGGAGATCGGCTTCAGCGGTTGCTACATTGGACTCCGCTTCCTGCACGTCCTTTTGCGCGACAATCTTCTCCGCGCTCAGCCTCTTCTTTCGCTCAAGGATCTGCTTAGCAAGTTCAAGCCTCGACTGCGCGGTGATAATGTCAGCGCGGGACCGGCCTAGATCAGTGCTTTGCAGCATGGCGAGAGCCTCGCCGACTCGGACGTTATCTCCGATGCCGGCATTTACGTTGACCACCCGGCTGGCGATGGGGGCTCCCACCTCCGCGTACGCATTCTCATTGACTCGCAGTTCTCCGAGAAGGGTCGAGCCTTCACCTCCCGGGCGAGCTTCGACCTCTGCGGTCGTGACCTTCAGGTCGCGGAGCATTTCTGCCTTCACCCGCAGAACGCCAGGTGTACCCTCAGCCTTTTCGGCAGCATGTTCATCAGGTTTTTGGGATTCCGCTTCCGACTTCGGCGGCTCGGACCGACTGCAACCACCAACGATCAGGGCCCCAGTCATCACCAGCAGTGCCAGCTTTCTCATTGCAGTACTCCTGCGCGGGATTGGACTTCTATTGCCGCCAAGGCGGCTTCCAGTAGCGTATCGGTGTGCAGCCTGCGGATCTCAAGTGCGTCACGGCGAATCAGCAGTAACTCGATCAAACTGATCTCGCCTTCTTCATGGCTACGCTGGGCTAGTTGTTCGTTCTCGTCGATCAGCCGCAGAGCATTCTGCTGGAGGTCGGTGGCCGCGTCGGCCCGTTGCTTGTAAGCGTCAAGCGCGGTCTCGACTTCCACTTGGATCGCGCGTTTGGTTGCGTCGATCTCGCGCCGGAGCCGGGTTGCCTTGGCCGAGCCGACCGCCGTCAGCTCCTGTCCGCGATTGAAGATCGGAAGAGTCAACGAGAGGGTGGCCTTGGCGACGTTCGCGCCATCATCACGCTCATAGCGTCCGCCCACACCAATGTCAGGCTTTGCCAATCCACTTCCTAAACGGATTTCAGATTCGGCCTGGCGTAGTTCGGCGGCAGCGACACGAATCTCAGGCCGATCCTGTGCACTCGTAACCAAGGCCTGCCGGTCGAAGGTCTGTGCCCAAGGGACAGCGCCGGTCACGGCTATCGGTTCCGATGAAGCCATTCCCAGAAACAACTTCAGGTCGCCGAGGGCAAGTGCGAGCTCAGCTTCGCCGGCCCGGACTTCAGCCCGCGTCCTGGCTGCTGCAGCTCGGGCAAGATTCGCATCAAGCAGCGGCACATCACCCACCTCCAGCCGACGCTCCATGCTGCGCTGAAGCGACGTGGCGACCTCATCCGCTTTGCGTGCCAGTCGCAATCTCTCTTGGGTCGCAAGGGCTGTTGCGTGGGCGCGAGCGACATCCGCCACGAGGCGACGCATCACATCCTGCTTCGCCGAGGTTTCGCGGTCGATCCCGGCTTGCGCGCCCGCCATGCGTGCACCGCGCTGCCCTCCGGTCTCAAGAACCTGGCTGAAGCCGACTTCGACATCGGTCCTCGTAGTGCCAAAGGAGTTGCGCCGCCCCACCGCGCCGTCGAGTTGCGGGTTGTTCTGGAATAAGACAGACGCTCCTCGCAATCGACCCCGCGCCTCCTCGATGCGATCCTGCGCAGAGAGGATCAACGGCGCACGATTCCGTGCCCGATCCAGCGCCTGTTCAAGGGTCAATGCACTTTCCTGAGCAGACAGCAGCGCACTGCCGGAAAGCACAACCATCACGGCGATCAATTTTCTCATTGTGTCTTTTCCTTCGATAGTTCAGAGATCCTTTGGACAGCGGAGCCCAAGACCTTAGCTTCTTCCGTAACTGACTTATCGAATACGGCGCTTAGGTCGGCGAGGGTCAGATGAAGTAAAAAGCGTCCCGCAACCGCAGCCCTCTCTTCGAGCGTCAGTATCCGCAAGAAATCATCCTGCGGGCGCGTGGAACGAAACTCGGCCGAACCTGTTCTGCTGACTTGCTGCCACAGCCGACGCAACGAGCACAGCAAACGCCCGTGATTGTCTGCGTGGTCAGCAGATGCAACGCACGTGTTTTGCAATGCCAAAGCCTCGGCCTCCTCTTGATCGCCGACCAGAGCGAAGCCAAAGTCGTACAGAGCGCGGCCATCTAAAACCAAATCTGGTCGCATGGCTACACTCCCTCAGATCTCAGACATGCGTCAGCAATCGGCGATCGGCTAGAGCCCTCATCCTTCGGCCCGTCCAACCAAATCTCTTTCACACGCAGCAGAGCCCGCACCCAGAGCGCCTGTACATCGTCCTTGCTGAACCCGGTTACGGCAGCTGTCTGCTCAACGTCAAGCTGCAACGCGCCGCGGAGAATGAAGACCGACCTTTCTGTGATGGGCAAATCGGCCAACGTATCTTCGAGTTCGACACCACCAGTAGCAGTCGGAGCAAGAGTCGACCAGCGTCGTCTTGTTTCGCGTATTGCGGTCCGCAGCAGGGACAACGGCAAGCGATCCAGAGGAAGTTCCTTGATTCCGTTGAATAGCTTGCCTACCTCGCTGAAGTAGTTGAAAAAGGTGTCAGCGGTGGCTTCCTCAGCGACATCTCTGTCGCCTAGAAACAGCTGACAATAGGTGAGAACAGAGGGCGACCATCGACCATAGAACTCGTGGAAGTCCTGTATTGCATAAACGTGAGTCATATTTCACCAACCCAAAACGTAAAGCTGCGGTGGATTGCAGCAAATAGACGTTGCCCCGGAAAGTATCCGGGGAAGGACACAACTACGTTGGGTTAGCTACGAGGAGGGTGATAAGGGGCGGGAAGCGAGGCAAAAACGAAGATCGACCGATAGGTCGGCCCTTGTCCGGAAGCCACCAGTTCGGTTGAAACCTCAAACGCTGGCGTAGGCGTTACGTGAGCGCAGCAGCACCAGCAGTCATCTCCTTCGCATGATTCAGGCACGACAGGCGATGATTCCACCGAGATCGATGGCTCCGGTGACTTGAGGGAGCAGACTTGGGATTCCTGGGATTGTGCTGGAACATTGTGAGTGTCGGTTTCCGTCTCACAAAAGCCCGGGACGGTGAGATCCAGAAGCGCCCACGAAAGGATGAGCACCGAGACCAAACGCCGATTTTGGGCCAGCCAGGACACTAGGTAGACCTTATCCCAATCCCCTTAACACGTCAAAAAAAGGGATGTTGCTTCTTTATTAGACGCAGCCGGTTGGGCGAAGGAAGCAAGCCATTTTGGGCCAAATGAGCCAGTTGCCTATAAGAAGGAGTTACCCGCCGAGAAGAATAATGATACCCACAAGAATCACCACGACTGGCGCAAGCTGGTGCGCGACTCTATGGGCTGACTTGCTGAGTGCTAGTGTGCGCTCAAACAGCTTGGCGATTATTACCCACACAATCAAACCCGCATAGAAAATGGCGATAATCTGCGGTATCGATTCGCGATGCTGCAAGAATAAAGGAACATACACTCCGACATTGTCCACTCCGTTTGCTACCGTGACCGTGGCGACCGAGAACCAAGACGAGGGTGATTCTCCGCCGCCGTCATAGTCTCTGAGCAGCGTCTTAACCCCAATGGCGATGGGCAGTATCCCTAGCCACCTGATTGCCGTGTGTGGAAGATTTGTACCCAGTAGGAACAAGCCGATAGAGACTCCTACCAGCAGGCTAAATCCAACAAGCTGTCCGACGAGGATATTGGCAGCAGGGGTGCGCCGGACAAACCATCCCGCCAAAAGAAACAGATCATCAATGTTTGTAGCGACGAAGGCCGCGATTGCAACAGTGATCAATTCTTATCCCTTGCTTTACAAGATTGACCCTCGCAGGAAGGCCACGAAGAAACCGACTGCATAGGTCATTCAGGCCCACCGCTGGTGATCGAACTGAGTATGGGCATTCCCTAAGGGGTCGCCGCGATGCTATCTGAATTCCTCTTTTTTGAGTGTAGGCAATTTTGAGACGCCGGAAACCTCAAGAATCCGCAAAGAACAGCAGATTTCAGGAAGGCTGCTGCAAACCATTCATTAAGAAACAGTTAACTTCCTCAAATTTCAGCAAGTTTCAATAAGCTCTGGAATCTGGTTCGGGACCAGGGGGTCGGAGGTTCAAATCCTCTCTCCCCGACCATTTATTCCAACTTCCGTACTGCTTTCCGCCGCTCGCCACAAAACACTTTTGCCTCTGCCAGACTCTGGCATCATGCCAAGCTATGATCGCCGTCCTTTCCCGGGTATCAGTCGTGCTCTTTCGCTTCGCGCTTCTTGCTGTCCTGACGGGCTCCCTCGCCGCGGCGCAGGTCGGTGGCCCGACCACACGCGGTGCGCTTTTCAAGGGCACGGTGGTCATCAGCAATGTGAACGTCGTGGCCATGACGTCGGAGAAGGTGCTGCGGAATGCCGCCGTGCTGATCCGCGACGGGCGCATCGAACGGGTGGTCCCTGGCAGCCGGCTACGCGCACCGCGCGGGGCACGTCATATCGACGGCGCCGGCGGGTATCTCATCCCCGGCTTGGGTGACATGCATACGCATCTTTACGCCGACGGCACGCTGCCGGAAGCGGTGGCGCCGGCCGAGCTGGGCGTGATGCTGGCCAACGGAGTGACCACGATCCGCCTGATGGGGGGAAATCCGCACCAGTTGCGGTTGCGCGGTCAGGTCGCACGGGGCGAGGTCCTGGGCCCGCAATTGTGGGTTTCCGGCCCTTACCTTGCCAACAAGGCCGGCGATGGCGTGCGCGTGATCGCCTCGGTGGAGGACGCGCGCCTTGCGGTGCGTGAAGTCGTCGCCGCCGGCTACGACTTCGTGAAGATCACATTCGGCATCACCGGCGCGACCTATGATGCGCTGGTCGACGAAGCCCGCGCCGCGCGCATCCGCGTCGTCGGCCACGTGGAGCCCGCGGTCGGAGTACGTCGGGCTCTGGCCGCCGGCCAGCAGATCGAGCACCTCGATGCCTATTTCGAAGGCGCCCTCTCTGACGCCGCGCCTATGCAGGAGTCGGTCACTCAGTACGGCGTTTACCGGCCCGCAAACTGGGTCAGCCTGGACCACATTGACGACAAGAAGCTCACGGAGCTGGCCGTGGCCACGGCACGCGCCGGCGTGTGGAGCGGCCCCACGCTGGAGATGTTCAACCGGGCCTTCGGCGACCCGTTCACGGATGACGAACTGAAGGCATTGCCGGATTGGGAACTGATCCCCGAGAAGATAAAGGCGCCGTATATGCGCTCGCGGCAGCGCTACTGGGCCCAGCCCATACCGCGTGAGACGCGCCAGCGCTACGCCGTGATACGCAACACGCTGGTGAAGCGCATCCACGATGCCGGCGGAAAGATCCTGGCCGGTTCCGATGGTCCCGACCTGCTCATGGTCTATGGCTACGGCCTGCACCGCGAGTTACAGGCTCTGGTCAAGGCCGGGCTTACGCCCTACCAGGCACTTGCTACGGCCACCAGTAACGTGGCGGAGTTCCTGGGCGGGACGCAGGACTTTGGCACTATCCAGCCCAAGCGACGAGCCGATCTCGTTCTCATCAAAGGCAATCCGCTCGATGACATCCGCAACACCCAGAACATCGAAGGTGTGATGATCGGCGGGCGGTGGCTGGCGAAGGACGAACTGGGGAAGATGATCGCGGCGGCCAAAGTGGCCATCAATCCGCCGCCGGCTGCCGGTAACGCGGCGGGTAAATAGTTTCCCTAGGGGTTCAAAATCCTCTCTACCCGACCATTCTTGGCGGGCTAGCCAGTCAGTGCCGGGCATATCTCGTCTCGTTCTGAAACCATTTCATCTTCAAAAAGAGCCCGCTGGGCACAAACTGCTCGCCTCCGGGCTCGGGGCAAAAGTAAAGTAGCGCGATGATCCGATCGCCCTTGAGCATCGCGCTACTCGTAGCGACATGCTGTGCGCAGGACACTACGCTGGCCTCCCAGCGACAAGCTTTGGCTCTGCTAGAGCGCAGCATTGCGGCGCATGGCGGCCACAGCTCCCTCAGCCGGCTGCGACGTTTGACCTGAGTGTTCGGTCCAGGAATCTTGCCGTCCATCAAAGCGAGACGCCGGAGGGGCCCATGCGCGCCTACACCGTGGCCTCGCGCTACGTAACGGAACCGGAAAAGCAACGGTTTATCGTAGAGTCTGACCTCCGCTTTCCCAGCTTCCGGCTGCACACTCGCGTGATAAGCATTGCCGGGAAGGGTCACTGGGTAGATCTGGCGACAAGAACGGCAACCGCCGAAGAAAATGAGTTGCGCAGCTTGCCGCTGTTCGTCCGTCTGCTTCCGCAGGGCGTGCTGCGAGAGGCAGAACAGAATCGCGCCAGTCTGCGCTTGGCTCACCGCGGTCCGGGAATACCCGCGTTCAGTTACTCTCGGGGGAGCGGCGAGGTGTACACCGTCGTCGTGGACGCCACCACTGGGCTCGTCTCCAGCGTGGAATTCCTGCAGGAAAACGGCGTGGACGGCGACAGTCTCTTTGTACATACGTACAGCGGCTATCGTGACGTAGCCGGAATGAAAGTGCCTGCCGCATACACGATGCGCCGCGGGTCTTGGTTGATTGCCGAAGCCACCATCGATTCGTTGCGCATCGGCGAGCCGGTCCCGGACCAGGATTTCAAGGTGCCGGCCGATATACGCACCCTGACTGCCGCCGAACCCGAGATGCGTTTTGCCACGCTGGCGACTGGCCTCCATCTTGTTCGTGACGTCCCGGGCGGGTACAACGTGCTCGTTGTCGAGTTTGCCGATCACGTTGTCGTGCTGGAAACGCCGGAGGCCAACAATCCGAACGGCACTTCGAAGCGCGTGATTGCGATGATCAAGGAGCGATTGCCGGCCAAGCCCATCCGCTACGCCATCCCGACACATCACCACGGAGACCACGTCGGAGGCATACGCGAATATGTCGCCGAGGGGGCCACGATCGTGATCACCGCGGCTAACGAAGGGTTTGTCCGCAGGCTGGTTGCCCAAGACTTCACCCTGAAGCCTGACACGCTGACAAAACGCCGCCTTCCGCTTAAGCTGGAGCTGATCTCCGGCAAGAGCCGGACTTTCAAAGACGCGACCCAGGAATTGCAGCTGTTTGTCATGGACCCGTCGCCCGCTCACGTGAACGAAATGCTGATCGGCTATCTTCCCCAACACCGCTGGGTCTACCAGACGGACATGTTCAACCCTTGGTCCTGCTTCAAGGAGCCCGTGAATCACGATGACCTGGGACACACCTCCGCCCATGCCGACTCGCAAGCCTTGGTCAGTACCATCACGCGACTTGGCATCGCCGTCGACTTGGTCCTCGGCGGACACGGGCGAGAAGTCACCTACCAGTGGCTGCGGACTCAGACCGAACGCCGCGCCGCCGACGGCCTGCCGATGTGGGCCTGTATGCCTGATGAGTTGATCGCGGCTCCGGCAAGGTAGAAGGTACGGAGAATCCCATGGCCAAGAAAGAAAAAGTTGCCGACCCCGTGCACAAAATACCGGCGGACCTGCGCCGGAGCCTGGCCTCAGTTCCCGCCGCACAATCCGCCTGGGAAGACATCACTCCGCTCGCGCGCAATGAGTGGATCTGCTGGGTCGAGTCTGCCAAGCAGACGGAAACCAGGAACCGCCGCATCGCGCGGACGAGGGCGGACCTTATCGCCGGTAAGCGGCGGCCCTGTTGCTGGCCCGGCTGCCCTCACCGCTGAAATGATGCCCTAGCGGCCAAGCCGCCCGCCTTCATCCCTGGCTGTAACGGGCATTTTCCAAAAAATACTCATCTCCCGGCCATGACTTTAGGTCTAATGACAGGGTGTTTTTCTGGGAGGAACGTGATGGGACGTCGGAATGGATCTACCCTGCGCTTTGCTGAGCTGTCTCCCGCCACCTGGAAGGACCTCGAGCGCCTCTTCGGCGAGAAGGGCGCGTGCGGCGGCTGCTGGTGCATGACCTGGCGACTTCCTCCGAAGGTGTTTGCCGCGCAGAAGGGTGACGGCAACCGCCGCGCGCTGCGCGCGCTGGTGAAGTCTGGGCGGCCCCTGGGCGTTCTCGCCTTTGCGGGAGATGAGCCCGTCGGCTGGTGCGCGGTTGCTCCCCGCACCGATTTTCCGTCTCTGGAACGTTCCCGCGTGCTGGCGCCGGTGGACGATCATCCAGTGTGGTCGGTCACCTGTTTCTTCATCCGCAAGGACTATCGCAGGCGAGGTGTCTCGAAAGAGTTGCTGCGCGCGGCTACGCAGTTGGCGTGGAAGCACGGCGCAAGCATCGTCGAAGGTTATCCCGTGGCCGCGAAGCAGAAGTCCCCGGACGTCTTCGTCTGGACGGGCGTGACCGGCACCTTTGCGAGCAATGGCTTCGTGGAAGTGGCGCGCAGAAGCCCGACTCGCCCCATCATGCGGGCCTATCGCAAGAAGTAGTCTCCTACCCGGAACGTGGGCCTCCAGCCCTTGACCCCGCCTGTTCCTGCGACCATAATCCTGAACGACTCGCCCTTCAGTTCTCCCCCACGCGCGTTACCAGCGGCTGATCGGCCAATCTTCTTTCTGGAGCATTGCCATGACCACGCAACCCCCGCAGCGGATCGGCGATTATGAAGTCCTCAGCGTCCTCGGCGCCGGCGGCATGGGCCGCGTCTACAAGGTGCGCAACGTCATCACCGACCGCATTGAGGCGATGAAGGTCCTGCTGCCCGACCTCCAGGGACACGAAGAGGTCGCGGCGCGCTTCCTGCGGGAGATAAAGGTGCTGGCGGCGCTGAAGCACCCGCACATCGCCGGGCTGCACACGGCGCAGACCATCGACAACCAGCTCGTCATGATCATGGAGTATGTGGAAGGCATGTCGCTGGCTTCGCGCCTGAACATGGGGCCACTGCCCGCGCCGGACGCACTCAACTACCTCGACCAGGTGCTCAGCGCGCTGGCCTTCGCGCACCAGCGGCGGGTCATTCATCGCGACATCAAGCCCGCCAACATGATGCTGACCACGGAGAACACCATCAAGCTGATGGACTTCGGCATCGCGCGCACCGAGGGCGAGCCCAACCAGCTCACCGCGCCCGGGTCCACGCTCGGCTCCATGAGCTACATGTCGCCCGAGCAGATCAAAGGCGAGACCACCGACGAGCGCTCTGACCTTTATTCATTGGGCGTTTCGCTCTACGAGATGGTCACCGGCTGCAAGCCGTTCGAGGGCGACAGCAGCTTCTCCATCATGGCGGCCCATATCAATCAAACGCCGAAGCCGCCGCTGGAGCTGAATCCGTCGCTGCCTTCGGCGGTGAACGACCTCATCCTCACCGCCATTGCTAAGGCGCCGGAGCAACGCTTCCAGTCCGCCGACGCCTTCCGCTTCGCCGTGCAGCGCGTGCTGAAAGGCATGCAGGAGGAGAAGACCTTCATCCAGGGCTCGGACAAGACCATCACCGGCGGCGGCTTTGCCGCGACGCCAGCCACCTCGCCGACCGCTGCCTTCATGGCCGCGCGCGGCAACACGCCGGTGCCGGCGGCCAAGCCCGCTTCCCCGCCGCCGATCCCGTCCGTCTCTGCGCCGCCCGCGGCCCAGACGATGCCGCACATGCCCCCTTCCGCTCCCATCCAGCAAGGCAGTTCGCGGGTCTTATATATGGTGCTGGGCGCGGTCATCCTGATGGTGGTCATCGCCGGCGCGGCCATGTACCTGCCGAAGAGCAAGCAGGTGTCGGCCGACGCGAAGCCCGCCGACACCGCTCAGCCTGCTGCCGCCGCAGCCCCGGCCACTCAGCCCGCCGCGGCCCAGCCCGCAGAGACCGCAGCCGCCGCGCCGGCTGAAGCTGCAGCCCAGCCCGCGCCGTCTACAACCGCGGCCGCGCCCGCAGTCACGCCGAAGTCCAGCTTTGCCCCGCCGCGCCCGGTCGCCGCGGCTCCTGCGGCCGCCGCACCCAGCGCCCAGGCCGCGGCTGACGCCGCTGAACTCGACGAGATCGAGCGCGACATTGACCTGCTCTCGAGCCGGGTGGCCGCGGTGAACAACGGCCTCGACAACCTGCAGCGCCAGCAGGCGGCCATGGGCTACGGCCTTCGCGGTGACATGGCTGCGCGCCAAGCGAGCATGAAGAACAACTTTGCCAAGGCGCAGAACGCCATCGCCGCCAACGATGGCGCCCGCGCCAAGCGTTACGCGGAAGCCGCGGCCAAGGACGTCGAGGTGCTCGAGCGCTTCCTCGGGCGGTAGCATGGGCGCGAACGAGGGCGTAACCCAGATCCTGAACCTGACGACGGAGCAGCTCGACCGCGCGGCCGAGCTCGACAAGCTCCGCCGCAACATCACCGTCCTGTTCACCGACCTCAAGGGCTCCACCGCCTACTTCGAGAAATACGGCGACTCTGCCGGCCTGCTGATGGTCCACCAGTGCAACACCACGCTGGGACAGATCGTGGAGAAGCACGGCGGGCGCGTCATCAAGACCATCGGCGACGCGGTCATGGCCGCATTTGAGGACTGCCACGAAAGCATCGCCGCCGCCATCGAGATGCAGGAGGCCATCACCTCCGTCACCTACAACCAGCAGGGCCCGGAGAAGATCTCCATCCGCATCGGCTTGAACTACGGCCTCGGCATCGTGAAGTCGAACGATGTGTTCGGCGACGTGGTGAACGTGGCCTCGCGCGTGGAAGGCGCGGCTTCACCGGAGCAGATCCTCATCTCCAAGAGCTTGTATGAGGCGGTCGCGCCCTCGAAGCGCTTCAACCTGCGGCCTTCCGGCAAGTATTCACTCAAGGGCAAGGCGAAGGAGCTCGACCTGTTCGAAGTCGTGTGGCGCAAGGACGGCGCCCAGGCGGAGATGCTCTCCCACAGCATGATCCTCCCGGCGCTGGACATGGCCGCGCACACCCGCATCCGCCTGCAGCAGGTGCGCACTGACGGCCAGCCGGGGCGCGAGTTCGACGTCATCAACAATCCCAGCTACATCGGGCAGTCGAAGGGCGACTTCACCTTCCCCGGTGACGCGAAGATGCAGCCGCAGCATTGCCGCCTCAGCGTCCAGGTGGGGCAGTTGTTCGTCGCGCCGGTGGAAGGCGCGCCCGTGTTCTTCAGCCTGATCGGCGCCTACCGGCTTGAGCCCGGGGACGTCGTGCGCATCGGCAACCAGATCTTTGAGTTTCGTGTGAACACGGAAGCGCTACAGATGGGTTCGCGGTTGGGTGCGGGGTTGGGCGAACTCTCGAACATGCTGCAGCACCCGGTGGCGGAGTTCGTCTCGCTCACGGGCGACCAGAAGCATTACTCCGTGCTCGAAGGCCAGGTCACCTTTGGCCGCACGAAAGCCAACTACACCTTCCCTACTGACACCGCGATGAGCCGCCTGCATGCCAAGGTCTATCACCGCGGCGAGGATTTTTTCTTGGAGGACGTGGGCAGCACCAACGGCACTCTCGTCCTCGCCCGCGAAGAAGTGCCCGTGCCCGCAGGCTCCATCCTGGCCGTCGGCGGACAACGCTTCAAGGTCCATCGCCTCAGCCCGTAACCTTGCCAAGCCGGATCTACCGCCTTGCTGTCCTGTTTTCCTGGCCCGTGGCAGTGGCCGGCCCGTTCAACCGGTACTCGCCGTACTCGATGAAGAGCTCGGCCTGGCCGCCCAGCCGCACCTTGGTGGCGCTGCGATTGGTCGCCGGCAGCCAGAAGTCGTTCACCTTGACGTAAGCGTGCTCGATCTGGGTGTGCTTGATCCAGAAGGACGGGTTCTTGGCCGGCTCGGCCGAGATGCGCGTTACCGCAAAGTCCCCTGCGTCCACCCAGATCGTTCCCCGGTACAGGAACTTGCTCTTGACCTTGGGCTCCACCTCCAGCACGAAGGCGGGGCGCCCGCCCGCGTCGCAGCCGGTAAGCGTGAATGCGTAGTTGTCGCCATTGAGGGCGGTGCGCTTCTGGTTCTCGGGGTCGGCAGCTTCCTTCTCGCTCTCCAGCAGCTTCTTGAACACGCGGTCAATGATGAGCTTGGAACCGGTCTGCGAACGCACGGTGAAGGTCTTCGTCCCCGGCGGCTCGAAGGTCACATCCACCACCATCTCCGCGCTGCGCGAACCGGGAAAGCCCCGATACTGGGTGCGATACGTACGCGTGGAGCGATAGGCGGGCAGGGCCTCAGCGCGTTCCAGGTTGCGCTGCGCCAGGCGCGTGACGATCTCGTCAGCGGTGAGCGGCGGACACGCCGGCGAAGTCGGAGTGACTTGGGCCGTCCCGCCCGCCGCCAACACCACGCAGCCGAGCAAAATGCGGAAGCCTGTGCGCAGATCCATGAATGTCCCCTTATCTCAGTCGTGCAGCACGACGTTGAGCAGCGAGTTGTGGATCCTGATCTCGCCGTCGTATTCGATGAAACCCAGCTTGCGGAAGCGGTTCATGAAGAAGCTCACGCGCGACCGCGTGGTGCCCACCATCTTGGCGAGCGACTCCTGACTTAGGTTCGGGACGACGGCCTCGGGTTTGCCTTCCTTGCCGAATTGCGCCAGCAACAGCAGCACCCGCGCCAGCCGCTTCTCGCTGGAATTGAACAGGTGGTCGATCAGGTCCGCCTGGATGCGCGCATTGCGGGCCAGCAGGAACGATACAAAGACGTCGGAAAAAGTATGGTCGCGGCTCAGGGCCTGCACCATCTGCCTGCGGCCGATCTTCAGCATCTCGCAGTCGGTCAGTGCGGTGGCCGTGACCAGCCGCAGCGGATGCGTCGTCGAGATGCAGTCCTCTCCCACGAACTCGCCGGCGCTCAGCACGGCCACGATGGCTTCCTTGCCGTGCTGGGAGACGACCCCGATCTTGATCTTGCCTTTTTGGATGAAGAACACCGCATCCGCCCGGTCACCCTGCGTGAACGCCACCGCGCCCTTGGCATGATTCACTACTTTTTTCCCCAACCCGGCATCCGCCAGGAAGCGGGCGTCGAAGGTCAGCTTTTTCATGCGGGGAGACAGATTGTTCGAGACCGGCAGCTTGCCCGGAATAGAAATGGCAGTGGGGCTCGGCGGTCTTTGCATGGTGCGCCTCTTGGGAGCTTTGACGGGGGAGTTCACGGTTCAGGGGCCTCTATTCTGGCCTCTGCGCTCAAAGCCACTGTCTCTAGTAGACGCTTCCGCGCCCTGAGATTCTGTGCCTTTTTACACAGCTGGGACCGGCGCCCGGCCACTCGGCTCAATGCTGCATCCGGGCCCAAGTGTCAAATCTTGGACAGATTCCGTTTCCGCCGCCGTGTAGCTTGGGAGGTGACCCCAGACGGAGCCGTGTGTCATGAAACCCTTGAAAGCCCGCAAGCGCCGTTCGCCCACTCCGCAGACGAGATCGAAAGTGCTCCTGGTGCAGCCCAGCAGCCCGGACCAGACGGGTCTGCATTCGGCACTGGTGCGCGATGGGTTCGACGTGGTCGAACAGCCCACGGTGGGCGCCGCCCTGCGCAGCATGGCGGAGAACCAGTTCGTCGGGCTGATCTGCGACCTCCATCTTCCTGGACCGGGAGATGGATTCACCCTGGTCTCAGCCATGCGGCACGTTCACCCGGAGGCCATCACTATCCTGATGAGCGAGTATCCTGCGTTGCGGGAGTCGGTCTCCGCGCTGCTGCCTCAGGCCGACGAGGTCCTGGTCACCCCGGTGCCGCTCGACCAGGTCGTGCGCCTGCTGAAGAACCGCTTACGCGATCCTAAGCATCGCGCCATCATGGCCCGCGAGCCGGTGGCCACCATCGTGGAGCGCTACACCCCGCGCATCATCTCGGACTGGCTTACGCGGGTGCACGAGAACCGCCACATCAACCACCTGGCACTGAGCGACCAGTTGCGCACCGGGCACCTGCGCATATTGCTGCAAGAGCTGGTCAACAGGCTGCGCGCGCCCCATGTGGACGAGGGCGCGGCGCAGGTGTCGCTGGCGGCGGTCGCGCACGGTCAGGCCCGCCGCGAACAGGGGTATACCGCGGCCATGCTGGTCGAGGAGTCCCGCATCCTTCAGGTCAGCATCTTCAAGACCCTGCGCAACAACCTGAATGCGGTGGACCTGGCCCTGGTGCTCACGGAAGTGATGACCATCGCCGACGAAGTAGACTCGCAGTTGACGCAGACCATGGCCAGCTTCTCGGCCCCGCCGACCGTACTCCAGCGTCGCCGGGTCGGACGCGCAGCGTCCTAGACTAGGTTCGATCGTACGGCCTTCATAGGCCGGGCTTAGCCGGCTTTCGCCTTGGTCTGAACGTCGACCGCGTCGCGGTGTTTGGGCGAAGCTACCGTCAGCGAAAAATCGATGATGTAACGCACTTCGTTGTCACAAAAGATGCACGGCGTCACCATGACGGAGGCTTCTACTTCCCGGGTCACGCTCTGCGGGAACGAGCGCAGGCACTCGGTACACGTCAGAACGATATAGGGTGTACCCCGCGTGTCGTTGCCATTCCTCGGGACCCACACCGGCGCCGACTGGCGCGTATGGGCCTCCGCGCGGGATACGCTGTTCTCCAGCAAGCCCGCCACCAGCGTCAGCAACGCCTGCGGCTTTCCCTCCCCTTTGGCATGGAAGGCATCCGCGATCACGCCGCCTGGCACGGCATCACCCGCGGTGTAAGCGCCGCTCATGGCAACGACGAGGACCTGGGGGAAACGCCGGCGAATGACCGAGAGGAACTCGAAACCGGACATATGCGGCATGTTCAGGTCGGAGACGACCACGTCCGGGACCGCGGCCTTCATCTTTATCAGGGCGTCAAAACCGTCTTCAGCCACGGTCACGTCGTAGTCCTTGCCCTGCAGCAGCATGGCCACCGTCACGCGGACGCCGGGGTCGTCATCGACGACCAGGATATGAGGTTTGGGGTTCATAGGGGACTCCTCTTCCACAGCCGGGAACGCGGCTGCGGCATACTCCAGTCTCGCACCCGGGCGGCAGGATTACTGCCCGGTTTGAGACGTTCCAAAAACGGACAACCAGACCCTTAGTCGTGCAGCACCACGTTCAGCAGCGAGCTGTTGATCCGCATGCTGCCGTTGTAGTCAATGAAGCCGAGCTTCCGGAAGCGGTTCATGAAGAAGCTCACGCGGGAGCGGGTGGAGCCGATCATCTCCGCCAGCATCTCCTGGCTGACCTTGGGGATGACCGCCTCCGGCTTGCCTTCCTTGCCGAAATTGGCCAGCAGCAGCAACGCCCGCGCCAGCCGCTTTTCGCTGGAATTGAACAGTTGGTCGACCAGGTCCTCCTGGATGCGGCTGTTGCGCGCCAGCAGGTAGGCCACGAAGACGTCAGGGAACGCGTGCTCTTCGTGGATCACCCGCATCATCTCTTTCCGCTCGATGCGCAGCACGGTGCAGTCCGTCATGGCGATGGCCGAGGCCAGCCGCACCGAGCGCACCCCCGCGATGCACTCTTCGCCGAGGAAGTCTCCGGGGCCGAGCAGGGCGACCGTCGCTTCCTTGCCCGAGCTCGAGACGACGCACAGCTTCACCCGGCCTTCCTGGATGTAGAACACGGCGTCGCCGGCGTCGTCCTGGGAGAAGATCCTCTTCTTCTTGGGGACCTCCAGGATGACCCGGCCGATCCCCGTCTGTTGCAGGAAGGCCTCCGGCCGGAATTGTTTTGTTCTTGGTCTTTTCACAGGTGCCACCTTTCAGTGCTGGCTCGGGCGAGCGTGAGGGTCAACGCTTCGCCTTGCGCCCGGCGGGTCGGGCAGTCTTCTTCTTCGCGGGTGCGGCTGGTTTCGCGCCATCGGAGTGCCTCCGGTTGCGGCCATCCAGCTCTACCTCCGGGAGGATCTCCTGCAGCTCTTCCAACCTGACTCTCTGGAACCTGGTCTTGGATTTCATGGTCTTGAATGCCTCTATCTCCGAGGCTAGCAGCGTCCTCGCAATACGGGCTGAATCTTTAGGCGCGCTGACTGACGCAGTTTTGTTTGAGGTAAGTCTTTTAGACACTGCATTTTTAGGCGGTGCACTTTTTTGCCACTCCGGTTAGGCGTATGATTACGTTACGTTAGTGTCAGTTTAGGAATTCTCTTTTGGAATCAGGGCGCATGCCAGCACGCAAACCAGGCCGTCATTTCAGCACGATGCGGCGGGCCGATGTTCCCCAAGGGCGCAAGGGGAAGCACCAGACCATCGTGGCCGCGATCCTGGCCGATCTGGACCGCCTGGAGACCGGCTCCGCCCTGAAGATCGCCTTGACGGAACTGGGCGATACGAAAGAGAACGTGCGCTCCGCCCTGAACCGCGCCACCCGCAAGCAGAAGCGCAGTGTAGCCACCGCGGCCGACGACAACTTCCTCTACGTCTGGAACGCCGACTAGCCTCCCTTCATCCCTGCTCTACCGTACCCCAAAGAAAATGATTGAGCCTGTCCGATTTTGGACAGACGCCTGCCGGCCCAAGCGGCCAGAATGGCGTCACTCACCCAGCGACAGCAAGGAACGGCCATGCACGCGCCGACAAAACATAAAAGTGAACCGCCCCGCAGGGCGCCGAAGTGTTCCCGCCGGCTGCTTATCCCAAAGGCGCTGCGGAGGGTTCCGGTCATCCGGCAGTCGCCGGACTTCCTGGAAATACTGGAGCGGATCTTGCCGGTGCCGGCGCGAATGATGCTTGGGTAAGTCAGCGGTTGCGCGCGCGCCGGTCGCGCGGCTGAAGGATTTCTGATGGAATATCGAGCCCACCCCCACCCCAGCGCCTTCGACCGTCGTCTGACCGAAGACGAACAGGTGCGCTCCACCTGCAGGAAGTGCGGCTTCGTCATGGTCGGGAACGTCACTCCCGACCACATCCAGCGCGAGTGGGACCACCTGGAACGGTGCATCGCCCGCGTACCGCTGGGAAGCCGCAACTGAGGCGCTTGCAGGTCGATCGCCTCAACCCTTGGTTCCTTTTGTCCCCCGCGAAGGTCTTTCGTCTCCCGCGAGTTGAAAAGTCCAGCCGATGCGCTCATCATATGGAGGTCTTTTTTGCGTTCCCACCCCCGTGGAGGCAAGCATGTCGAAACGCAGACCCCCCGAAGACGCTCCTGACGTAAAGCACGAGAAGCCTGTCAGCCGTCGCGCGTTCCTGAAAGGCGCTGGACTCACCGCCGCCGGCAGCGCCGTACTCGACTCCGGATTGCTCGCGCAGACCGCTCCGGCCGGGCCCAGGGTCCTCGGCCCGGACGCGGTCAGCATCACGCTGCGCGTGAATGGCGTCGCCAAGACCCTGCAGGTCGAACCGCGCACCACGCTCGCCGAGGCGCTGCGCACATCGCTAGACATGACTGGCACCAAGGTCGTGTGCGATCGCGGCTCGTGCTCGGCGTGCACCGTGTGGCTCGACGGCACGCCCGTGAACTCGTGCATGACCTTCGCCCTCGACGTCGGCGCCCGCGCCGTGACGACCATCGAAGGCCTGCCCAAGGGGAACCAACTGCATCCGCTGCAAGTGGCGTTCATCGAGCATGACGCCCTGCAGTGCGGCTACTGCACCCCCGGCATGGTGATGAGCTGCGCGGCGCTGCTCGAACGCAAGCCGAATCCCACGCTCGACGACGTCCGCCAGGCCACCAGCGGCAATATATGCCGCTGCGGAACCTATCCCAAGGTCTTTGCCGCGACGCTGGCCGCCGCGCAGAAGAACCGCGCGAAGAAGGAGGCATAAATGAGCTCTCAACAGCAGCAGCCCCCTCGCCCCGCCTCCGATCCCATCAAGCAGGAGCCGCGCGCCGTGCAGCAGTCGGCGCAGCCGCAGACTGCGACGCCACCCGCCGAGGCCACCCGCAAGGAAGTATTCAAGAAAGGCCTGCTCGGCGGCACCATGACGGAAGTCGAGCGCGTCATCCCGGCGGACGAGCCGCCGCCGCTTCCGCCGAACGCCGAACTGAAGTACATCGGCAAGCCGGTTCCCCGGTATGACGGCCATCTCAAGGTCACCGGCAGCGCCAAGTATCCCAGCGACATCAAGCTGCCCGGCATGCTCTACGCCAGGCTGGTCAATTCCACCGTCGCGCACGCCAGGGTAAAGAGCGTCGACATCTCGGCCGCGGAGAAGCTGCCGGGCGTGAAGGCTGTCCACGTGCTCGAGCGTGTGCTCGGCAACGCGCAGGTGCAGGACAAGTCCAAGGAGCTGCAATCGCGCTATCCCATCGTGCGCTTTGCCGGACAGCCGATGGCGGCCGTCGCCGCGACCTCGCCGGACATTGCCACCGAAGCCGCGCGGCTGGTGAAGGTCGAATACGAGCCGCTGCCGTTCGTGCTCAGCATCGATGATGCGACCAAAGACGATTCGCCGATGGTCTTCCCGGCTCCCGCGGCTGCTGCCGGCTCCGCCGGCGGTGGTGGCGGCGCGACGAACGTCCCGCAGAAAGGCAACATGCGCGGCCCGGTGCAGGGCGGCGCAGGCCGCGGCCCTCGCGGCGACCTGGAGAAGGGCTGGGCGGCGTCGGAGGTCGTCGTCGAAGCCGAGTACCGCACCCAGGTGCAGACCCATTCCGCGCTTGAGACCCATGGCGTGGTCGCCGACTGGAAGCCCGACGGCCTCACCGTCTACGCCTCAACCCAGGGCACGCTGAGCGTGCGCGACGAGCTCGCCGCCATCTTCAATCTGCCCAAGAGCCGCGTGCGCGTCGTCACAGAGTTCATGGGCGGCGGCTTCGGCGCCAAGTTCGGCGCCGGAAACTCCGGCGTGATCGCCGCCGAGCTTTCGCGCAAGACCGGCGCGCCAGTGAAGCTCTTCTTCGACCGCAAGGAAGAACACTACGGCGGTGGCAATCGCCCGGGCGCGCGCATGCACATCAAGCTGGGCGCGTCGAAGGACGGCAAGCTGCAGGCGGTGCACTATCGCAGTTACGGCACCGCGGGCGTCGGCACCGGCGCGGGCACCGCCGGGCCCATCCAGAACATCTACGACTGCCCCAACCTCCTGACCGAAGAGTGGGACGTCTTCATCAACGCCGGTCCCGGCGCTGCCTTCCGCGCGCCCGGGCATCCGCAGGGCTGCTTCGCCATCGAGCAGACCATGGACGAACTCGCCCACAAGCTCAACATGGACGTGCTCGCACTGATGGACAAGAACGACTCCAGCGAGCCGCGGCGCATGGAACGCCGCATCGGCGCCGAGCGCTTCGGCTGGGCCAAGCGGCACGCTCCCGGCGCCGACCCCGGTCCCGTGAAGCGCGGCATGGGCGTGGCGCAGTCGGTGTGGTACCGCATCGGCAGCCGTGATTCGGAGTGCGAAGTCCGCGTCTCCAATGACGGCGCCATCGAGGCGCTGTCCGCCGTGCAGGACATCGGCGGGGGCATCAAGACGGTCATCGCCCAGGTGGTGGCGGAAGAGTTCGGCGTCGCGCCGAAAGACATCGTCATCCGCATCGGCGACACCAACTCGCCCAGCGGTCCGCCTTCTGGCGGCAGCCAGACCACGGGCTCGTTCACTCCCGCGGCGCGCAACGCTGCTTACAAGGCGCGGCTCAAGTTTGCCGAAGCCATCGCCCCGCGCCTCAACACCACGCCGGACAAACTAATCTTCGCCGACGGCAAGGTGAGCATCGCCGGCACGAACCAGTCGTTCACCTTCAAGCAGGCCGCGGCCAAGCTGCCTTCGGAGAATGTCTCCGCCTTCGCGCAGCGCGCCCCTGAATACGGCCCGCGCGAGCGCATGTTCATCGGCGGGGTGCAGTTCTGCGAGATCGAGGTCGACACCGAGACCGGCGTGGTGAAGCCGCTGCGCTTCCTCGCGGTGCACGATTGCGGCCGCCCGATGAACACGCTGGCGCTCACCAGCCAGGTGAACGGTGGAATCCTCCAGGGCATCTCGTTCGCGTTATATGAGGACCGCAAGCTCGACCGCCAGACCGGCATCCAGGTGAATGCGAACCTGGAGCAGTACAAGATCATCGGGTCGAAGGAGTCGCCGCAGATCGAGGTCCACTTCCTGGAGGACTACATCGCGCGCAGCTCCACGGACGCCAGCGGCATCGGCGAGCCCGCGACCATCCCCACCTCGGCGGCGATGGCCAACGCGTTCTTCAATGCCACGGGGGTTCGCATCCGCGAGCTGCCCATGACGCCGGCGCGAGTGCTGGCGGCGCTGGGCAAGGTCAAGCCTGCTTCGGCCCCGACAGGAGGTGCCCTATGAACCGGTTCGCCTGGAGTGAAGCCCGCAGCGTGCAGGAAGCCGTGGCCCAGGCCGGCGACGGCGTGCTTTTCAAGGCCGGCGGCGTGGACGTCATCGACCGCCTGAAAGAAGGGCTCGACACGCCCAAGCAGTTGGTCAACATCCGCAACATCAAGGAGCTGTCGCGCCTGTCGTCGGACATGACCGGCCTGCGCATCGGGCCGCTGGTCACACTGGCCCAACTCGACGCTGAGCCCAGCATCCGCGGCCGCTACACCGCGCTCGCGGACGCGGCGGGCCACGCCGCGACGCCGCAGATCCGTAACATGGCGACGGTCGGCGGCAACCTGCTGCAGCGCCCGCGCTGCTGGTACTTCCGCAACTCGGCCTTCCATTGCCTGAAGAAGGGCGGCGACAAGTGCTACGCGCAGAATGGCGAGAACGAGTACCACGCCATCTTCGGCAACTCGGTCTGCGCGATCGTGCACCCCTCGGCCACGGCTTCGGCGCTGATTGCTCTCGACGCTTCGGTCGAATTGGTCTCCGCCAAAGGCAAGCGCCTGGTGAAGCTGGAGGAGTTCCTCGTGCCGCCGGAGAAAGAACTGCTGCGGGAGAACACGCTGCAGCCCGGCGAGCTGCTCACCGAGATTCGCGTGCCTGCGCGCGGCCCGAGTGCGCGCTCCGCCTACATCAAGCTGGGCGAAAAGGAGTCGTTCGACTGGCCCATCGCGGAGGTCGCGGTGGCCCTCGAGCACCAAGGCGGTTCGGTCTCGAAGGCGAGCGTCATCCTCGGCGCCGCGGCTCCGGTGCCGATGCGCGCGCGCGAGGCGGAAGTCGCGCTGCTCGGCAAGTCCATCAACGCGGAGACGGCGACCGCAGCCGCGAAAGCTGCGCTCAAGGGCGCCACGCCGCTTTCCAACAACGCCTACAAAGTCCCGGTCTTCGAGGCCGTCATCCGGCGGACGATCCTGGCCGCCGCAGGGGTGCAGAATGCGTGAGTTCATGGAGGAGGAGGTCGGGCCGGAGCCGGAGATCCCGGAAGTCTGCTCCCTCCTTCGCACCAAGACGGCCTTCGGCGCGCTGACCGGCGTCCATGCCTGGCAGCACGGCGACTCTAGCACCGCCGTCTACTGGTGCCTGAAGACGATGGGCACCGTGGGACCGGACGAGTCCTACGCCCATCCGCACCAGTGCTGCGCCGGACGCGAATGCTTCCGCCGCTGCGGCGAATGAACGCTTGCCGCAGGCCGCCGGGCACCTCCACGGAATAGCGTAAAATCGCACGGGGAACGGCGGCAGACCGCATCTAACGTCTGGGCGTCCCGTTTGGCACGACTGCCGAGCATGATCAAGCGACTCATCCTTTTATGCCTGGGGGCCGCGGCCCTGCCCGCGCTTTTCGCCCAGACCCTCGTCCCCGTCACGGGCGTGGTCCAGGACCCCAAAGGCGCCGTCTTCGCCGGCGCGCAGGTCACGCTGCAATCCCACACCGGCAGCGCAAGCAAGTCCACCACAACGGACAAGAGCGGCGCCTTTCATCTCGATACCGCTCCCGGCACCTACGCCCTGCGCGTCGAGGCCGCCGGCTTTGCGCCGCTGACGAAGATCGTCACCGTGCGGCAGGAGCCGCTCACGCTCGACATCACGCTCACGCTGGCCGCCGTCGCTTCCGAAGTCACGGTGTCCGCCGAGCCCGGTAACGTGGTCGAAGTCGACCGCTCCGCGCAGCGCGTGAATTCCATCTCCCTCGACGAACTCCAGGAGCGGACGCGCTCCACCCTCGCCGGGCTCGCCCAAGGTGAAGTCGGCCTGGCGCAACAGCGCACCAGCCCGACAATAGGTTCAGTGCTCGTCCGCGGATTGAACGATGTTGGCGTTTATGTCGACGGTGTGCGCTGGACGCAGTCAACGCAACGCGGCGGCATCAGCACCTTCTTCAACCTCAATGAGGCGACCGCCGCCGAGACCGTGGAAGTCCTGCGCGGGCCCAGCGGCGCGCAGTACGGTTCAGACTCGCTCGCCGGAACTCTGAACATCTCTTCGCGGTCGCCGTTGCTCGGCGCCGACCGCTTCCGCACCAGCGGCGAACTCTCCACGCAATACGCTACCGAGGACCACTCTTACGGGTCCAACCTGCTGCTGAACGCCGGCTCGCCGCGCTTCGGCGCCACGCTGGACCTCGCCGGACGCCGCACCAACCGGTTGCGTCCCGGCGGCGGCTTTGACACGCATGCCGCGGTCACGCGCTTCCTCGGGCTGCCGTCCACGATCTTCGGGGAGCGTCTGCCGGACACCGGCTTCACGCAATACGCTGGGCTCGTCAACCTCTCGTTCCTGCCGCATCCTGACCACCAGATCGGCTTCCGCTACCAGCGCGGCCAGCAGGACGGAGGCAAGCGCTACGACCAGTTGCTCGGCGGTGATGGCAACCTGATCGCCGACCTCCGGAACCTGATGCTGGACTTCGGCTACCTGCGCTACCAGAAGCAGCGCCTGCCGTGGTTCGATCACGGTGTCTTCACCGTCTCGTACAACTCCCAGCGCGAGGAGCGCGTGAACCAGGGCGGACAAGGCAGTCCGCTCGCGCCCATCACCCGCGACCGCGAACGCACGACCACCTGGGGCTTCAACTTCGCGCTGCACAAGCATCTGGCGCATCATTCCCTGCTCTTCGGCGCGGACATCTATCACGACCGCGTCACCGCGCCGAGTTTCGCCTTCGATCCCGTCACGCGTACCGACACCGCGGTCCGTCCGCGCGTGCCCCACGGCGCGCAGTATCTGCTCTACGGCTTCTTCGCCCAGGACGCGTGGGAGGTCATCCCGCAGCGCTTCCGCTTGGTCGGAGCGCTGCGCCACAACGTCGCGTCGTATCGCGCCCGCGCCGCCGACGCGCCCGTGGTCGGCGGCTCGCCGCTCTTCCCGGATGATTCGCTCCGCGTCGGAGATCTCTCCGGCCGCGCCGGGGCCGTAGTCACCTTGGCCGGCGGCGTGAACGCCAGCTTCAACTACAGCCGCGGCTTCCGCGCGCCGAACATCACCGCGCTCGGCTCGGTGGGCCTCGTAGGCGTGGGCTATCAGGTTTCAGCTTCTGCGGTGCGCGGACGCAACGCGCAGATCGGCACCGCTGCGGACGCCACCGCTATCTCCACCGGGCTAGCCGTCTCGCCGCTGCAGTCGGAGTACACCCACGGCTACGACGCCGCGCTGAGCTTGCGCCGCGGGCGCCTCCAAGCCAGCTTCGGTGGCTTCGCCATGGATTACCGCAACACGCTTGCGCGCCAGGCGCTCATCCTCCCGGCCGGCGCGGTGGGCACCCGGCTCGGCAGCGACGTCATCATCCAGCAGGATCCCAGCGGCGTGGTCTACGTGGCGGCTTCCACCGCGCCCGTGCTGGTGCAGGTGAACTTCGGCAGCTCGCGCGTGCACGGCTTCGAGAGTGAAGTGAAGTTTGCGTTCAGCAACGCCTGGTCGATGGCGGCGAACTATACCTACGTCTATGCGGCCGATCCCAGCGGCGCGCCCCCGAACACCGAGGGCGGCACCATGCCTCCGCAGACGCTCAACCTGAAGCTCCGCTTCGCTCCGTCCAAGCGCTATTGGCTCGAGGCCTATTCGACCCTCACCGGACGCCAGGACCGCTTCTCTTCGCTTGCGCTGAGCGACCGTCGCACCGGCGCCGCGCGCAGCCGCTCGCAGATCCAGAACTTCTTCCGCCGGGGCGCGACGGTGCGCGGACTGGTCGGCCCGGGGCCTGATGGCGCCTTCGGCAGCGTCGACGACATCCTGCTCGCCACAGGCGAGACCCTCTCCCAGGTGCAGAACCGAGTGCTCGGCGCCGCGAACTCCGCCCCGCTGTACACCCACTTGCCCGGCTATGGAGTCGTCGGACTGCGAGGCGGCGTGCAGTTGGCCGAGAAACATTCCCTCACCGCCGACTTCGAGAACATCGGCGACAAGAACTACCGCAATCCCCAGTGGGGCGTCCCCGGACCCGGGCGCGCCCTGGCCCTGCGCTACGCGGTCAGCTTCTAGGCGGGACCTGCCACGCGGCCGCCGGCCGCAATGCCCTGCCATTCGTCCCAAATAATGGGTCCTTTTCCCCTGCCGGCGCGTAGGATGTGTGGGTCGCCCGCCGACTTTCTTTTCCCATTTTCCTGGAGTATTCTTTGCCCGTTTCTCTTCCCGCATTCCTTTCACTTGAGGTGAATCTGTGAACCATCCCGCAAAGCGAGCATTGCTGTCTCTGTTGCTGCTCGGCTTGATGCTGCCGGCCGCGGCGCAAGTCAAGCTGCCGCAACTGAAGATCATCGACACTAAACTGGACAACGGCCTGCGCGTGATCATCGTGCCGGACAATTCCGCGCCCGTCTACGCCATCAACGTGACCTACAACACCGGGTCGCGCAATGAGAAGAAGGGCCGCACCGGTTTCGCCCACTTGTTCGAGCACATGATGTTCCAGGGCTCGAAGAACATCGCCAAGGGCGAGCACATGCAGCTCGTCGCCAACAACGGCGGCTCCATGAACGGCAGCACCAACAATGACCAGACCAACTACTACCAGGCGCTGCCCAAGAACCAGCTCGACCTGGGACTGTTCCTCGAAGCCGACCGCATGAAGGCGCTCGACGTGAACCAGGTCAACCTGGACAACCAGCGCAATGCCGTGCAGGAAGAGCGCCGGCTCCGCGTCGACAACCAGCCTTACGGCAAGTCCAACGAGACGCTGCAGGGCATGGCCTATGACAGCTTCCCGTATCACCACTCCGTCATCGGCTCCATGGAGGACCTCAACGCCGCTAGCCTGGATGACGTGAAGGAGTTTTTCCGTATCTACTACGCGCCGAACAACGCCGTGCTGGTGCTGGTGGGTGATGTGAACCCGAAGGAAGCGCTGGCCAAGGTGAAGAAGTATTTCGGCGACATCCCGCGCCAGCCTGAACCGGAGCCGGTCGTCGTCGATGAGCCCATGAACAAGGGCGAGCGGCGCAAGACCATCTCGGACGGCCTGGCCCGCCTGCCGCAGTATCGCGCGGCCTACAACATCGCGGCCGGCAACACGCCGGACAACTACGCGCTGCAGGTGTTGAGCAGCGTGCTGGCCGGCGGCCGCAGCTCGCGCCTCTTCGAGCGCTTGGTGCGCGAGAAGCAGCTCGCCACCAACATCAACGTCTTCACCGAGCAGCGCCGCGGGCCCAGCCTGCTCCACATCGTGGCCACTCCCGGCCGCGGCGTGAAGGTCGAAGACCTGGAAAAGGCCATCGAGGCGGAGATCGAAGCGCTGAAGAAGGACGGCGTCACGGCAAAGGAGATTGAGAAGGCGCGCGTGAACCACCTGCGCGGCCAGATCCAGAGCCGCGCCGGCTCGTTGCAGCTTGCCAACCGCATCGCCAGCAACGTGATCTACTTCAACGACCCGAACCTGGTGAACACGGTGGTGGACAAGTACAACGCCGTGACCGCTGACCACGTGAAGGCGGCCGCCAACAAGTATCTCAACCCCACCAACCGTTCCGTGGTCATCACCATGCCCGAAGGCCGCGGCGGCGCTCCGGCGACCACTGCCGGCAGCATGCAGTAGGAGGATCCTGTGAAAATGAAAAAGACAATGATGAATCTCTTCCTGATCTTCCTGCTGGGCGCGCTCGCCTTTGCCCAGGCGCCCACGCAGTCCATGGACCAGCCCACCGGCAAGGTGAAGGCGCTGGGCCGCGCCCCGGTCAACAACCAGCTCCTCAACGTGAAGCTGCCGCGCGCCGAGGAAGTCACCCTCGCGAACGGCCTCACCGTGATGGTGCTGCGCCACACCAAGCTGCCGCAGGTGTCGTACTCCCTGTGGATCAAGTCCGGCGCCCTCTCGGACCCGAAGGACGCGCCCGGCCTTGCCTCATTCACTGCGGACATGCTCCGCGAAGGCACCACCAAGCGGAAGAGCACCGAGATCGCCTCGGAGCTCGAAGAGCTGGGCGCGTCGCTCAACGCCAACGCCGAGTTCGGCCGCGACGTGACCACCATCAGCGCCTCGTCGCTGACGGACGCCGCCGACAAGACGATGGAGCTGATGGCTGACGTTGTCCTCAACCCCACCTTCCCGGCCGACGAGCTCAACCGCTACCGGACCCGTCAGCTAGTCGCCCTGCAGCAGCAGCGCGCCAACCCGGGCTACCTGGCGCGCGAGCGCTTCGCCAAGGCGATCTACGGCGACAGCCCTATGGCCGTGCAGTCGCCCACGCCGGAATCCCTCCGTGCCGCCACGCCGGAGAGCATGAAGGCCTTCCACGCCAAGTACTATGCGCCCAACAACGCCATTCTTGGCGTGGCCGGCGACATCACCCTGGCGCAGGCCAAGGCGCTGGCGGAGAAGCACTTCGGCGGTTGGAAGAAAGCCGACCTGCCCAAGCCCATGACCTATGACGTCAAGGGCGGCAGCGCCGCCAAGGTGTACATGGTCGACCGTCCCGGCTCGGTGCAGAGCAACATCCTGGCCGGCACGCTCGCCATCAAGCGCACTGACCCTGACTTCATCCCGCTGACGGTCGCCAACCGCATCCTGGGCGGCGGCTCCAGCGCGCGCCTCTTCCAGAACCTGCGCGAGGACAAGGGCTACACCTACGGCGCGTACAGCCAGTTCAACAGTGACATCTACCCCGGCTTCCTGGTAGCAAACACCGAGGTCCGCAATGCCGTGACCGACGGCTCGCTCAAGGAGCTGATGTTCGAGATGAAGCGCATCCGTGAGGAGCCGGTGGAGGCGAAGGAGCTCGACGACGCCAAGCGCGCGCTTGTCGCCAGCTTTGCTCTCTCGCTCGAGAACCCCGGCAACCTGCTCGGCCGCTCCATGACGGTGAAGTACTACGGCCTGCCCGTGGATTACTGGGACCGCTATGCGGCTGAGGTCGCCAAGGTCGACGCGGCCAAGGTGCAGCAGATCGCCCAGAAGTACATCGACCTGCCGCATCTGCAGATCGTCGTCGTCGGCGACGCCAAGCAGGTCGGTGAGGCCGTGGCCAAGTATGGGACCGTGGAGAACTTTGACGCCGAAGGCAAGGTGATCAAGGCCAGCGCAACCACCAACGAGTAGCCAGCAGCAATAGCAAAGCCCGGACCGATGAGGTCCGGGCTTTTTCTTTGCTCCGGTGGCGTTCTGATGGTCTAGAGCGGTTCGCGTGTCTTCGCGGGCTTGGCGGGCTTCGCCGGCGCGGCGGACTTCGCCGGAGCTGAAGGCTTGGCCGGTGTCGCTGCCGTCGCGGGAGTTGCCGCCTTAGACGGCGCTGCGGGAGCCGCTGGTTTGGCGGGCGCGGCTACGTCCTCATCGTCGTGGTCCTCATCGTCATCATCACGCCGGGCTGCCTCCCGCTCCCGCTGACGCTCCTCGCGGGCCTTCTCGCGTTCGCGGCGGGCTTCTTCCCTGGCCTCCTCGCGCTCGCGTCGTGCCTCCTCGCGCGCCTTATCTCTTTCGACCCGGGCTTCGTCGCGCTCCCGCTGCGCCTCTTCGCGCACCTTCTCATGCCCGGCCCGGGCCTCCTCACGGTCGCGGCGCGCCTCTTCCCGGATGCGGTCAGCCTCGCCTTTCGCCCGGTCGCGCTCGGCTCGCGCTTCCTCCCGTGCCCGGTCACGCGCTTCCCGGGCCTGCTCGCGGGCTGCTTCCCCGGAGCGCCGCGCAGCCTCGCCCTCGTCACGCAGGCGCTTCTCTTCCGCCGGGGTGCACGCCCGGCTCACGCCGTTCTCAATCATCGTGCAGCGGCTCTGCGCCGCCGCCGGCAGCAGCAAAGCTCCGCAGGCCGCAACGGCCCACATCGTCTTCTGCAAAAGCTTCATGGTCATGACCTCTCTGCGATTAGACCACCGATCGGGCTGGCGGTTAGTCGAGAATTTGTGCCGTTCTGGGACTCTCCCTGGCCGCACGCTGCATGACTTTGCGCACAAGCCGCAGCGGGGCTGGTGAGAGCATTCTAATCCTTCTAATACTCGATTCCGCTCAGCAGGTTACACACCCGCGGAAACCGCGAAATCTTGGCATCTGGCTTGCTCTTCTATCGGTGTCCGCGATTGCGGACTCACAAGCTAATGAAGACCACAGCCAGATTGTTCCTGCTTTTCCTCATCGCCTGCAGCCCCGCTGCAGGCGACGCTTTCACCACGGAAACGATGCCGCCGGCGGAAGCGGTCAGCTCGTCCCCGCCCGCTACGCCGAAGTCGCTCACGCCGGAGGCACTGGAAGCCACGATATTCGAGTCTGCTTCGGCCCCTTCATTCGACTACCACGACGACGGCTACATCGGCACGGTATTCAACAGCGACGAATTCTCACTGGAGCCCCAGTCCAGCAACCTGCCCAGCTCCACCGTTCCGGAACCAGCCACCCTCGTCCTGCTCGGCTCCGGAATCGCCCTCGCTGCCCTGCGGCGACGCCGCGCCTAGGCTCATACAGACGGCACGCGCCGATTGAGCTGCATCTTAGGGTAAGCTCCGGCCTGGATCATCCTTTTTGTGTGGACGTCCTGCCCGGGCACGACTGCGATGCTGCCCGATTTCGTCCATTCCACGCCGTTCAAGGTCATCTCCATCATCTCCGTCCTGCTGGTGGCGGGGTGGCTCCTCCTCGCCCTGTTCAAGCCGGAGTTGCGCTACAAAGTCAGCGCGCCGGCGGCCCCACTCGATTCACCCGAGTTCTGGCGCATGCTGGAATCGCTGGCCGATTCACGCCTCCAGATGCGCAACACCATCCACGTATTTCCCAACGGGGAGAAGTTCTATCCTGCCGAGTTGGAGGCCATCGCCAAGGCACAGCACAGCGTCCACGTCGAGATGTACATCTTTCATGAGGGCGAAGTGGGCAAGCAGTTCGTCGCCGCCCTCGCCGAGCGCGCCCGCGCCGGGGTTGAGGTCCGCATGGTGCTCGACGCCATCGGCAGCCTGCGCACGGAGAAGAGCTACTTCAAGCCCATCACCGATGCCGGTGGCCGCGTCGAGTGGTATCACCCCGTGCGCTGGTACAACTGGGACCGCTCCAACAACCGCACTCACCGCGAGCTGATCGTCATCGACGGCCGCAAGGCCTTCGTCGGGGGCGCCGGCGTGGCCGATCACTGGCTCCACGCCGATGGCGACCACCCGCGCTGGCGTGACACCATGGTGGTCGTCGAAGGCCCGGCCGTCGGCGCGCTGCAGGGGACGTTCGTCGAGAACTGGATCGAGGCCGCCGGCGAGGTCATCAGCGACCCCAAGTACTTCCCCATCATCGAAGGCACGGGCGACATCCCGGCGCTGGTCGTGAACAGCTCGGCCTCGGCCGGCGGCTCCACCCGCGCCCGCATCCTCTTCCAGACGCTGCTCGCCTCGGCCCGGTCCACCATCTACATGAACACGCCGTACTTCCTGCCGGACGGCGACATTCGCGACGAGCTGATCCGCGCCGTGAAGCGCGGCGTCAGCGTGAAGATCATCACCCCCGGCCAGAAGAGCGACCACTTCGTTACCCGCAGCTCCTCGCGCCGCCTCTACGGCGTGCTGCTGGAGAATGGTGTGGAGATCTACGAGTACCAGCCCGCCATGATGCACGCCAAGATCCTGGTCGTGGACGGCCAGTGGACGGTGGTCGGCTCCACCAACACCGATAACCGCTCCTTCGAACTGAATGACGAAGTCAACCTCGCCGCTTACGACGGCGAGATGGCCCGCGAGCTCACCGCTGACTTCATGAGCGACCTCAAGGAGTCCCGCCGCATCACCTACGAAGAGTGGAAGAACCGCCCCTGGCGCGAGCGCCTGACCGAAGGCTTTGGCTGGCTGATCGAGCGCCAGCAGTAGTCCTGTGACGAATGGCGGCTAAGCCATTCTCCCTATTCCCCGCCTGCGCCGTTCCGGCGTATCATCCGCCTAACTTTGGCCACAATGCCCCATGCCGCGGAAGCCCTGCTTCTGCCCCGCGAGGCCGCGTCCGCGGCTCCGCATCGCGCGCCTCGTGTGCGCTGGCTCCTGAAGAAAGCCCTGGTCATCCTCATCTGCTGGTTCTTTGTGCGGACGTTCATCGGCGAAGCCGCGCTCGTCCCCACGTCGTCCATGGAGGGCACCATCCTGGTCGGCGACCACATCCTGATGAACAAGCTGATGTACGGCCCGCAGGTCCCGTTCACCGACTGGCGGCTGCCGGCCTTCCGCAATGTGGCGCGCCGCGAGATCATCGCCTTCTACTACCCGCGCGACCCGCAGATGATCTTCCTGAAGCGCGTGGCTGCCGTGGGCGGCGACCGCGTGGAGATCCGTGACGACGTCCTCTACGTGAATGACGCGCCCGTCCATGAGCCCTACGCCCAATTCGACCGACGGCCCTGGAAGCGCCACCCGGAGAACATGCGCGCCCGCGTGGTGCCGCAGGGCCATCTTTTCGTCCTCGGCGACAATCGCGACAACTCTGACGATTCCCGCTACTGGGGTACCGTGCCCGTGGAGAACGTCATCGGCGAGCCGCTGCTCGTCTACTGGTCCTACGACGCGCCTACCTCCGCCTGGCTCGACCGCGACCCCGGGCGCCAGATCCATTTTTACGGCAGCATCGTGACCAACCTCTTCGCGCGCACCCGCTGGTCGCGCACCGGGTTCATGCTCTAGACCGTTTCCCGTTTCCGGTTTCCCGTACACGCGTCCCCGAAGGCCTGCATCCGGCCTCAGCCGCCAAAACGCACTCAAGTGGTAGAATCACCCTTTCCCCGCGCTCGACCCGAGAGAATCCGTTTGCCCCAACCGAAGACAAGCCCCGCCGTCCCGAAGACCGTCACTTACGCCGATGCCGGCGTCGACATCACCCGCGCCAACAAGACCAAGCAGCGCATCAAGTACCTGGCGCAGAAGACCTTCACCAAGGGCGTGCTGAGCGAGATCGGCGGCTTCGGCGGTCTCTTTGCCGTGGACCGCAAGAAGTTCCGCGACCCGGTGCTCGTCTCCAGCGTCGACGGTGTGGGCACCAAGCTCAAGGTCGCCTTCGACATGAACGTCCACCACACTGTGGGTGCCGACCTGGTGAACCACTGCGTCAACGACATCGCCGTGCAGGGCGCCACGCCGCTCTTCTTCATGGATTACCTTGCTACCGGCAAGCTCGATGCGGAGGTCGCCGAGAAGATCATCACCGGCATTGCCGACGCCTGCCGCCACAACGGCTGCGCCCTCATCGGCGGCGAGACCGCCGAGATGCCCGGCTTCTATCCGCCCGGCGAGTACGACCTGGCCGGCTTCATCGTGGGCGTGGTGGAGCGAAACAAGATCCTCACCGGTGACAAGGTGCAGCCCGGCGACGTGCTCATCGGCCTGCCCTCCAATGGCCTGCACACCAACGGCTACTCGCTGGCGCGCAAGCTGCTGTTCGAGGTCGCCGGTTATTCGCCGGACAAGTACGTGAACGAACTGAAGAACAAGGTCGGCAACGAATTGTTGCGCCCGCACAAGAGCTACTGGCCGGTCGTGCGCCGCCTGCTGGACGGCGATTGCCTCTCCGCCATGGCCCACATCACCGGCGGCGGCATCACGGAGAACCTGCCGCGCGTGCTACCCAAGGGCACGGGCGCGCTGGTGGAGATCAACTCCTGGCCCATTCCGCCGCTCTTCCACCACCTGCAGAAGCTCGGCAACGTGCCCCAGGAGGAGATGCTCCGTACCTTCAACATGGGCATCGGCATGGTGCTGGTCGTGCCCTCCAAGAAGTTCAAGAAAGCCCAAACGGTGATCGACCGTGCCGGCGAGAAGTGCTACACCATCGGCCGCATCCTCAAGGGCGAACACCGGGTCTCCTACAGCTAGCCACCGGGAGCTTCTATGCGCTGGGTCGTACTGATTGTCGCCTTGTTAGTTGCCTTCGTGCTCGCCGTCTTTGCCGCCGGCGCCATGCTGCCGGAGAAGCACACCGTGACCCGCGAGATCACAGTGCCGCGGCCCGTCGCGGAAGTCTGGCAGGTGCTCACCGACCACCCCAGCGATTCATCCTGGCGCCCCGATGTCGACAGCGTCCGCCGCCTTGCCGACCGTAACGGCCAGCCGGTCTGGGAAGAGCTTTACAAGAACGGCGACTCGATGCGCATCGCCACCGTCAGCATCGAGCCGATGAAGCGCATGGAGCGCAAGATCGTCGACCAGTCGGCCTTTAGCGGCGTCTGGGTCTATGAGGTGACCCCGTCCGCCGACGGCAAGGCCACCACTATCCGCATCACCGAGAACGGCGAAACCTACAACCCGGCTTTTCGTCTGATCGGGCGCTTCGTCATCGGCTTTGAATCGACCGTCGAGACTTACCTCACGAACCTGGGTGCCAAGTTTGGGCAGAAGGTGGAGTTCAAATGAAAAACGTGACCATCCATTACTGCCCCGTTTGAATGATCAAGAGCGGGATGGCCGCCCGGGTGGCGGCCGAGTTAAGCGAAGCGAAAGACGTAACCGTAGAGAAGGTAAAAGGCGGCCTGGGCGAGTTCCGGGTCGATGTCGATGGCGAAACCGTCGTCGACACGAACCGCCTCTGGTATCCATCGCCGAAGAAAGTCGTGGCGAAGGTCCGGGAGAAGCTGGCGACCTAGAGGATCTTCTTCCCGAACGCGCTCATCGCCAGCTCCACCGCCAGGTCGGCGGTGCGGTTGTGCTCGTCGATGACCGGATTCACTTCCACGATCTCAAAGCTCAGCATGCGGCCGTGGTCGGCGATGATCTCCATCGCCAGGTGAGCTTCACGGTAGGTCGCGCCGCCGCGCACCGGCGTGCCTACTCCCGGCGCGTCCTCCGGGTCGATCCAATCCATGTCCAGCGAGACGTGATAGCCCGCGGTGCCGCGCCCGGCGACGCGCAGCGCCTCTTCAATGACCGTGCGCATGCCACGCTCATCGATGTCGCGCATGGTGTAGACCTCGGTGATGCCGGCCTTGCGGATGTTCTCTTTTTCCGTAGCGTCAATGTCACGCACGCCCACGAGCACCACGTTCTCCGGCGTCACCTTGGGCGAAAAGCCGAAGATATTGCTTAGCTCCGCCGGCCCCAGCCCCATCAGCGCCGCCAGCGGCATGCCGTGCACGTTCCCGCTCGGCGATGTCTCCGGCGTGTTGATGTCACTGTGCGCATCGATCCAGATCAAGCCGATCTTCTGGTTCTGGCGCCGGTAGAACTCCGCCACTCCCGCTACTGTCCCCGCCGCAACCGAGTGGTCGCCGCCCAGCACCAGCGGCGTGGTCCCGCTCTCCAGGGTCTTCAGGATGCTCTCCGCGTGCTTGGTGCACGTGGCGGTGATCTCTTTCAGGTACTTGGCGTTTGCGGACCCGATCTTCTTGGTCTCAGCGATGGCGACGGTCACATTGCCGCCGTCTTCCACCACGTGGCCCAGCGACTCCAGCCGCGCCTCCAGCCCGGCCACACGCACCGCCGAGGGGCCCATGTCCACGCCGCGGCGGGACTGGCCAAGGTCGAGCGGCACGCCGATGACGCGGATTTTGCGCGGCGCACTCGTGGTGACCGGCTTGTCCGTCTGCCGGCGCTTCGGTTCGGGATTCAGCGAACTGATCGTCTGTTGGTCCATATCAGGTCTCTAGGGGTAGATCTTGTTCAGCATGCGCGGGAACGGGATGGTCTCCCGCACGTGTTCCAGGCCGCAGATCCAAGCCACGGCGCGCTCAATACCCATGCCGAAGCCGCCGTGCGGCACGCCGCCGTACTTGCGCAGGTCCAGGTACCACTTGAACGCCTCCTCCGGCAAGCCGTGCTCGTGGATGCGCTTGCGCAGATGTTCATAGGAGCCCATGCGCTGTGAACCGCCGATGATCTCGCCGTAGCCCTCCGGCGCCAGCACGTCCACGCACAGCGCCAGCTCGGGCCGCTGCGGGTCCGGCTCCATGTAGAACGCCTTGATGGCCGCGGGGTAGCGATGCACCATCACCGGCTTCTCGAACTGGCCGGAGATGTAGGTCTCATCCGGCGAGCCGAAGTCGCCGCCCCACTCGAACTTGTTCTCCAGCGCGCCCTTCGCGTGGCCTTCCTGCAGCATCTTCACCGCGTCGTCGTAGGAGATGCGGGGGAACGGCGGCGTGATCTTTTCCAGCTTCGCGATGTCGCGCCCGATGGTCTCCAGCTCCGCGCGCCGCTTTTCCACGCAGCGCTGCACGATGAAGCTGATGAAGTTCTCCGCCAGCTCCATGATGTCGTTCAGTTCGGCGTAAGCCACCTCCGGCTCCACCATCCAGAACTCCATCAGGTGGCGGCGCGTCTTGGACTTCTCCGCGCGGAAGGTCGGCCCAAAGCTGTATACCTTGCCCAGCGCCATCGCCGTGGACTCGATGTAGAGCTGCCCGGACTGCGTAAGGAATGCAGGCTCGCCGAAGTAGTCGAGCTCGAACAGCGTCGTGGTGCCCTCGCAGGCCGCGGGCGTGAGGATCGGCGGGTCGGTCAGCGTGAAGCCGCGGTCATCAAAGAAGTCGCGCGCCGCCTTGATGATCTCCGCACGCAGCCGCAGGATGGCGACCTGCCGCGGTGACCGCACCCACAAGTGCCGGTGCTCCATCAGGAACTCCACCCCGTGGTCCTTCAGGCTGATGGGATATGGGTCGTCCTCGGGGACGCGCTCCACCACCTGCACGTCCTGCACGTCGAGCTCGTAGCCGCCCTTGGCGCGCTTGTCGGCGCGCACTGTGCCGCGCACGATCACGCTCGACTCCTGCGTCAGGTGCTTGAGCGTCTCGAACATCTGTTCCGGCACAGAATTCTTGTGCGCCACGCCCTGGATGAATCCGGTACCGTCGCGGAAGATGGGAAACAGCAGCTTCCCGCTCTCGCGCAGGTTGTAGAGCCATCCTTTAATGATGACGGTCTGGCCTTCGTGCTTGCCGATCTCGAGGATGCTCGAGACCGGCGCGGTCTGGGTCTGGGTCTCACTCATATCAATGCCAACTTCTAGCGGCTGGCCGCCGCGTGGGTTCCTTCCATCATGGCGAAGGCCTTCTGCATCTCCGGCACAAAGTCCCGGCCGTCTTCGCCTTCAATCTCCAGCAGCAGCGCCGGCACGTGCGGCGCCGTACGCAGCAGCTCCATGCCTTCTTTCCAGTCGATGCTGCCTTCTCCCGGCCACAGGTGCGCGTCGCGGTCGCGCCCGTTGTCGTGGATGTGCGTCGAGCGGATGCGCTCCTTCAATACGTCGAAATCCTTCGCCACGGTGTTCATGATGTGCGCGTGCCCTATGTCGAAGCACACGCCCACGTCGTCAAAGTGCGCCACCTGGATCAGCTCCATCAGCTTCTCCGGCTCTGACAGCTCGTTCGGGATGTTCTCCACCAGGATGGTCACTCCCAGCGGCTTGGCGAACGCGCGCAGATGCTCGATGGCCGTGATTGCGGACTCGAACTTCGCCGGATGAAAACTCTCCCCGGGATTCCCCAGGTGCTGCACCAAGAAGCGGAACGGCAGTATCTCCGCCACTTCGAGCGCGAGCTTCACTTCGTCCATCGCGTCGATGCGCAACCGCTTCTCGCGCTCGGTCAGGTTGACCGGCGGGGTGCCGTCGCGTCCCCAGTCCATGTCGCTGAACATCGGTGAATGCAGCGAGTTCAGCTCCACCGCGTTCGTCTTGAACCACTCCGCGATCTCCTTCACGTGGGCACGGCTGTGGTAGTCAAAGTGGCCGCGGGCGCAGAAGATCTCGATCGCCTTGGCTCCGCCGCGGGCGATGCGGTCCAGCATCCCCGGATGCAGCCGCTCTTTCACCGCCACGAATGTGGACATCGCGCGCAGCATCAGTAACCCACCGCCTTCCCGTTGTTGCGGCCGTCGGAGCCGCCCAGCCGCTCGCCTGTCTTCGGGTCGATGGCGATGCACTCACCGTCGCTCCAGTATCCCGTGAAATCCAGCTTGTGCCCTCGGTCGGAGAGCAGTTTGAGCGTGTCCGGCGAGAAGCCTACCTTCTCCATGCGGATACTGTCCGGCAGCCACTGATGATGAAAACGCGGCGCGTTCACCGCCTCCTGGATGGTCAGCCCGTAATCCACCACGCCCATCAGGATGTTCGCCACTGTGGTGATGATGCGCGGCCCGCCCGGCGAGCCCAGCACCAGGAACAGGCGCCCGTCCTTGAGCACGATGGTCGGCGTCATCGCAGAGAGCGGACGCTTGTTCGGCCCCACCGCATTCGCCGGCCCCTGGATGAGGCCGTACGCGTTCGGAACGCCCTGCTTAGCGGCAAAGTCGTCCATCTCGTTGTTCATCAGGAAGCCCAGGCTGGCGAGCGTGACGCGCGAACCGAAGCTGTCGTTGAGCGTCGTCGTCACGGCCACGGCGTTCCCCTGTGCGTCGACGATGGAGTAATGCGTCGTATGCTCGGGCTCCGTATAAACGCCCGGCTGCGAGCGGTCCAGCCTCGCGACTTCGTCGAGCTGGTTGAAGATGCCGGACGGCCGCTGCAATTCGCGGCTGTTGGTCGCGCGCGCCGGATCGATGGTCTCGCGCCACGCGTTTCCGTAGCGCTTGTCGATGAGCTGCGCCACCGGGATCTTGCTGAAGTCCGGGTCGCCAAGGAACTCCGCGCGGTCGAACATCGCGCGCCGGAACGCCTCCACCGTCAGGTGGATCGAGGCCGCCGAGCGGTTCCCCAGCTTCGCCAGGTCATAACCCTCGAGGATGTTCAGCGCCTGCACCAGCGCGATCCCGCCCGATGACGGCGGCGGTGCGCTGATGACCTCCAGTCCGCGATACGTGCCGCGGATGGGCTCGCGCTCCTTTACCTCGTAGTTCGCCAGGTCCTCCAGCGTGATGCGGTTGCCGCCCTTTTGCAGCTCGGCCACCATCTGCCGCGCGAGGTCGCCGCGATAGAAGCTCTCCGGGTTCGCGCTGATGCGCTGCAGCGTCTTGGCGAGCTCGGGCTGCCGGAAATATTCGCCCGGCCGGTAGAAGTTGCCGTTACGCTGGAAGATCCGCGCTGATGGCGGGAACTTCGTCAGGTGCTTGTCTTTGAAGGACTGCGCGTCCTCATACGAGAGCGGGAAGCCATTGCGCGCCAGCAGTATCGCCGGCTCCATGACCTTCTGCAGCTTGAGCTTGCCCCACTTGCGCTGCGCGTGCACCAGTCCCGCCACCGAGCCGGGTACCGCGATCGCCTGGTAGCCGATGGTGCTCATGTCCTTGATCACGTTGCCCTGCGCGTCCAGGTACATGTTCGCGGTGGCGGCCGCGGGCGCCTTCTCCCGATAATCCAGGAAGTGGACCTTGCCTTCGGCGGTGCGCAGCAGCAGGAAGCCGCCTCCGCCCAGGTTGCCGGCTTGCGGATGCACCACCGCCAGGGCGAACCCGGTGGCGACCGCCGCATCTATGGCATTCCCGCCCGCGCGCATCACCTGTAGCCCGGCTTCGGAAGCCAGCTCATGGACGCTCACCACCATGGCCCGGTCTGCGTGGACCGGCTTGAAGGGCGCGCGATTTTGCGCCGTCGCGCCCAGAGGCGCGACTATCGCCAGCAAAATCAGCAACTTAGACACGATTCTCATGTGGTCGGGCGGGTCTGGTCGCACCCGCGGCACGGCGTGGCGGAATCCGGGGACAGAACCGGGAAGGAGCCACCTATGAGGCTAGCCCAGCCCCCATCAGCCAGTCAACTTAGGCCGGAATGTGGGGTTCCTACCGGGACCGTACTCAAAAATGGTCCTATTACGCCCTAATCCGCTCCGCTACTCCGGCTTCTGCGGCTTCCGGTGAGAGAATGAGTAGAGCGTTCGCTGCCGGGAACCGTCTAATACCCAGCAACGCCGCACCTGAGAATGGCCAGCATCGAGACACCGCCCAAAGCGCCGAGCAGGACCCCTCCCGCCGCCCTGGGAGAGGCACGCTCGCGGCTGCCGGTGCGTGAAGACGAGTTTCACCTCCTTATCTCCGAGCTGCGCGACGACAACTCCCGCTCGCGGATGCGTGAAGCCGTCTGGATCTCCATCATCGTGCACCTGGTGGTGCTCTTCGCCATCAAGGAATCGCCGCGCTGGCTGCCGACACGCGCCGTCGAGCTGGTCTCGCCCGCCGAGCAGGTGCGCCGCAATCGCGACTTCACCTTCCTGGAAGCGCCGCCGGACAACCAGGTCGTGACCAAGCGTCCGGACACCGACAAGATCTCCGACAAGGACCGCATCGCCTCGGCGCGCGTGCCGCAACCGCGCAAGCAGGACTTGAAAGAGCTGCTCGACGCGCGCCGCGCTGGCCCGCCGGGCCCGCCGGTGCCGCAAGTGCAGCCGCAACCCCAGCCGGCAGGGCCGCAGATCGCGCAGGCCGGCTCGGCCTCACAGCCGCCGCGCCAGGCCCCGCCGAGTAATAACAGTTCTTCTGCCACCCAGGCGCCTGCTTTGCAGCGCAATCCGTTTGCTTTGGGCAGCTCAGCCGGCACCAATATCGAGCAGGCCGCCCGCGCCAGCGCACAGGCACGGGGTGGTGGCGCCGCCGGCGACTACGGCAGCGTGCCCGGCTCGCCGAACACGCAGGTGCGCAGCAACATCGACATCCTCAGCGACACGCAAGGCGTGGACTTCGGCCCGTATCTCCAGCGTGTGCTGCAGAGCGTCCGTGAGAATTGGTACAACCTGATCCCGGAAGTCGCGCGCCCACCCATGTTGAAGCAGGGCACCGTCGCCATCGAGTTCGTCATCACCAAGGACGGCAAAGTGGCCGGGATGCGCCTCGCGGGGCCGTCAGGCGATGTTTCGCTGGACCGCGCTGCCTGGGGGGGCATCACTGCCTCCAATCCCTTCCCGCCGCTGCCGGGCGAGTTCCGCGGTGAATACCTGGCGCTGCGCTTCCACTTCCTGTACAACCCGGAGCGGAACCAGCTCCGATGAGGCCCGGCGCGCGCCGCCAGACCGTCGGGCTGCTGCTGCTCGCCACCGGCGCGCTCGTCTATCTGCTGGTCCGCTACGGTGCGGCCGCGCCCTGGTCTTGGAGATAAAGCCGTTGGCGATAGGCGATAATTCCGCCGCGTGACTTCTCTGCCTCCAGTGCTCGTCATTCTTGGCCCAACCGCCAGCGGAAAGACTGCGCTCTCGCTGGAACTCGCCCGGAGACACAACGGCGAGATCGTCAGTTGCGACTCCGTGGCCGTCTATCGCGACTTTGAGATCGGCACCGCGAAGCCCAGCCGCTCCGAACGCGCTGCGGTTCCGCACCACATGGTGGACGTCGCTTCGCCCGAGTCCGGCTTTACCGCCGGCGAGTACGCGCGCCAAGCGCGCCTCGCGCTGAACGACATCGCCCAGCGCGGCAAGCTGCCCATCGTGGTCGGCGGCACCGGACTCTACCTGCGCGCGCTGCTCTTTGGCCTCTTTGCCGGTCCGCCGCGCTCAGAAGACCTGCGCGCACGGCTGACGGATGCCGAGTCCGCGAAGGGCAAGGGCTACCTCCATCGCCTGCTGCGCCGCATCGACGCCGCCTCGGCTGGAAATATCCATCCCAACGACACGCCCAAGCTCATCCGCGCCGTCGAAGTCTGCCTGGCCGCCCGCCAGAAGATGAGCGAGCTCTGGAAGCAGGGACGCGACCCTCTGACCGGCTTCCGCATCCTGCGTCTCGGCCTGGAGCCCGAACGTGCCGCCCTCTACGACCGCATCAATCGGCGCTGCGAAGCAATGTTCGAGAACGGACTCCTGGAAGAAACGCGCGCGCTGCTGGCTAGCTACCCTGACTTGCTAGCCGTGCCCAATTCACCGCTGAACGCGCTCGGTTATCGCCAGGCAGTACAGGCCATTCGCGGCGAGCTGTCGCTTGAACAAGCCCTCGCCGCCGCGCAGCAGGCGCATCGCAATTACGCCAAACGGCAGCTCACCTGGTTCCGCAAGGAGCCCGATGTCTGCTGGCTGCAAGCCTTCGGCGACACGCCCGCCGCGCTCGCCGCTGCCGAGCAGTTGCTCGCGCAAAAATAGCCGCGAACCATCGGCCTTTCTCTGTTAGATTTTTGCCATGCTCCCACGTTTCCTCCTGGTCCTCGCTCTGGCCTGCGCTACCGGCTTCGCCTCTGACAAAGACAAGTTCAACCCCGGCGGCCCCACCGAACTCACCAAGGACGGTGAGCGCTGGGCCCAGCGCACGCTGAAGAAGCTCACGAAGGAAGAAAAAGTCGGCCAGCTCATCATGATCCAGGGGCTGGCTGAGTTCCAGAACATTGAGAGCCCGGCCTTCCTCGCGATGCAGGAGAACATAAAGAAGTACCATCTGGGCGGCGTCATCATCACCGTCCGCGTAGACGGCGGCTTGCTGCTGCGCAACCAACCCTACGAAGCCGCGATGATGACCAACCGCCTGCAGCGCGAAGCCAATCTCCCGCTGCTCATCGCCGCCGACTTCGAGCGCGGCCTCTCCATGCGCCTGCTCGCGACGCCCTTTTTCCCCTACGCCATGGCCTTCGGCGCCACGAATCGCACGGACTATGTCGAGCGCTTCGGCGAAGTGGTCGCGCGCGAGTCGCGCGCCATCGGCGTCCACTGGAACTTCTTCCCCGTGGCTGACGTCAACTCGAATCCGCTGAACCCCATCATCAACACGCGCTCGTTCGGCGAAGATCCGCAGCTCGTCGGCGACATGCTCGCCGCTTACATCCGCGGCGCGCGCAAAGGCGGCATGCTCTCCACCGCCAAGCACTTCCCCGGCCACGGCGACACCGATACTGACTCGCACCTCGAGCTTGCGCGCGTCCCCGGCTCGCTCGACCGCTTGAACGCCGTCGAACTGCCGCCCTTCCAGAAGGCCATCGACGCCAACGTCGACTCCGTCATGATCGCGCACGTCACCGTGCCCGCGCTCGAACCCGACCCCAACAAGGTCGCCACCATCTCGCGCCGCGTGGTCACGGACCTGTTGAAAGACAAGATGGGCTTCAAGGGCCTGATCGTGACCGATGCGATGAACATGCGCGCCCTCACCGGGATCTACAAGGCCGCCGGCCAGGACGCAGCCAGCCAGGCCGCCATCGACGCCTTCAAGGCCGGCAACGACCTCATCCTCATGCCGTCTGACCTCGACGGCGCATATAAAGGTCTGCTCAGCGCGGTGGAGACCGGCGTCATCACTCCCGCCGAACTCGATGAGCGTGTGTTGAAGATCTTGCGCGCCAAGGCCTCGCTCGGCCTGAACAAGGCACGGCTCGTCGACCTCGACGACATCGCCAGCCGCCTGGCGCGCCCCGCGGACCTGGCCCTGGCCCAGGAAGTCGCAGACGCCGCCGTGACCCTGGTCCTCGACAAGAGCTCCGCCCTCAACAGCCTGGTAGCGGAGCGCGCCAAAAAGCGTGGAACTTCCGCTCCGCGGCAAGCGTATGACCAGACAGAGGTCGTTCCCGGGGAGGGAGTAGCTGCGCTCATCCTGGTGGACGACCTGCGCAGCGATTTTGGGCGCGTATTCGACCGCGAGCTTCGCCAGCGCATCCCGGACGCCAAGGTGCTCTACATCGACAACCGCGTGGCGCCGGTGATGATGGAAACGGTGACGGCTGCTGTCCTGGACGCGCGCGCGGTGATCGTGGCGGCGTATTCGGCGCCCTCAGCGGGGCGCGGGACCGCCGGTCTGCGCAGCGGCGTGGGCGGCATCCTCGACCGGGTGCTCCGCGTTGCGGGCAGCAAGACGGCGCTCGTCGCCATGGGCAGCCCGTACGTGGCGGTGAATTATCCGTTGACGCAGACCTACCTCTGCACCTTCTCCAACGCAGTCACGTCGGAGACGGCAGCGGTAAAGGCGCTCTTCGGTGAGATTCCCGTGCGCGGCAAGCTGCCGGTCACGCTGCCGAAGGTCGCCGAACGCGGCGCCGGTATCGAGCGGGCGGCGCAGGCGCGCTTCCGCAAGCCGGCCGCGCGCAACGGCGCCCTGCAGGTCGCGCAGCGCAGATAGAGAGGATTCTATGGATCGCAAAGTGTGGGCACTGCTTTTGGCTGGGGCGCTCGCGCTCACCGGCTGCACCATCCAGTCGAAACACGAAGAGGGCGCGAAGGACAAGAACGTCAAGATCGAGACGCCCATGGGCAATCTGGACGTCCGCACCGACGCCGTCGAAGCCAAGGACACCGGCCTCTCCGTCTTCCCCGGCGCCACCCCCAAAGAGGACGCGGGTGACGGCGACGAAAAGAAGGCCAACGTCAACATCGATACGCCGTGGTTCGGCGTGAAGGTGGTGGCGCTCACCTATGAGTCGTCTGAATCCCAGGAGAAGGTCTGGGATTACTACAAGAAAGAGATGTCCAAGTACGGCCGCGTCCTCGAATGTCGCCCCGGCTCGCCCGACCTGGATCTTTCCGGCAAGGACGATGAACTCACCTGCAAGGAAGAAAGCAAGAAGCACGTCCGCGTGAGCTCCGGCAAGAGCGCGACCCTGAAGGTCGGCACCAAGCACAAGCAGCGCATCGTCGCGGTGAAGCCCTCCGGCAGCGGCACCGAGTTCAGCCTGGTATACGTCTACACCCGCGAAGGTAAAGAGACGCTCTGATCCTCCTGCCGAAGGGCGCGCGGTTGCGCGCCCTTCGCGCTTTCCTGTACTTTGGGTGATGGGTGGAACGTCAATGCCATCACTGTAATGCCGCGGTGCCGGAAGGCGCTCCGTTCTGCCCTTCCTGTGGCGCGCCGCAGATCCGCGTCGTCACTCCGCAAGCCACTGAGCCGCCGCCTCTTCCCCCCTCGGGCGATGTGTTGCCTCCGCCGCTCCCCACGTCCTTTGCCCCCGCCGTAGCTGCGCCTCGGGTGCAGTGGCCTGCGGCCATCCGCAGTTGCCTCATTGCGGCGGCGGTGCTGACCTTTTTCAATACCATCATCGGCGTCCCCCTGGCGGTGCTCATCATCATCCCGGCCGGCGGATGGCTGGCCGTGTACCTGTACAGCCGCGGCTCGGGAGGCCGCCCGGTGAATGCCGGGATGGGCGCGCGCATCGGCGCGGTGACAGGCCTCTTCGCCTATGCGCTTTACCTCCTCATCATGGTGGTCGTCATGGTCTTCCAGCGCGGCCGCCTGCTGGACGAAGTCCGCAACGCGATGCGCCAGGCGGCGGCGCAGAACCCGAACCCCCAGGCGCAGCAGATCGTGGAGAAGATGATGTCGCCGGAAGGCATCGCCGTCATGGTGACCCTCAGCGCCATCTTCCTCTTCTTCATCTTCCTGGTGCTGTGCTCGATCGGCGGCGCCATTGGCGGCAGCCTGGCGAAGAAGAACCCCTAGCCTTGCCCGATACCGCGCTGGCCGCGTATGATTCCCCGCGGCGTAGCGACTGACGAGAGAATCTATGGCGGAAGCGAAGAAGATCGCACTCAAGCAGAAAGCCCGGCTCATGTCCGGCTCGGAGATCGAGCGCACGCTCGTGCGCCTGGCGCATGAGATCGTGGAGAAAGCCAACGGCGTCGACAACCTCGGGCTCGTCGGCATCAAGCGCCGCGGCGTGCCGCTGGCTCAGCGCCTGGGCGCGCTCATCAAGGGCATCGAGAAGAAGGACGTGCTGGTCGGCACGCTCGACATCAACCTTTATCGCGACGACCTCACCACCGCCGGCCCCAAGCCCATCGTGCAGAAGGGCGCCATCGGCTTTGACGTCACCGACAAGGACATCATCCTCATCGACGACGTGCTCTACACCGGCCGCACCACCCGCGCCGCGCTCGACGCACTCTTCGACCACGGCCGCCCCCGCCGCGTGCAGTTGCTGGTGCTCATCGACCGCGGACATCGTGAGCTCCCGGTGGAGGCGCAGTACATCGGCCGCACCGTGCAGACCACCGACAAAGAGATCATCGAAGTGAAGCTGAAAGAGATCGACGACAGCGAGCAGGTGCTGCTCGTCGAGCGGCCCTAAAACAAGACCACTTCCCTCATGCCTAAAGCCACGGCGAAGCGCAACGCGACTCCTACCGCCGCGGCAGACATTTTCCCGCACGGCTCCCTGCTGGACATCGAGCGCCTCTCCCCCGCTGAGATCACCGCCATCCTCGAAGACGCCAGGCGCATGGAGAAGGCGCGTGCCGACCGTGAAGCACGCCGCAAGCTCGGCAACCAGTTCAGCGGCAAGCGCGTAGCGCTGCTCTTCTATGAGGCCAGCACGCGCACCCGCGTCTCCTTTGAATACGCTTCAAAGACCCTGGGCGCGATGACCACCATCGTGAACGCCACCGCGTCCAGCATCGAAAAAGGCGAGTCACTCCTCGACACCGGCTACACCCTGCGCGCGCTCGGCACTCACGTCGTCGTGATGCGCCACCCGTCTTCCGGTGCGCCGCACCTGCTGGCTGAGTACCTGGGCGCGCCGGTCATCAACGCCGGGGACGGCATGCACGAGCATCCCACCCAGGCTTTGCTGGACGCTTACACCATCCTCAACCACCGCAAGACGCTGCGCGGCCTGCGCCTCGCGCTCGTCGGCGACATCTTCCACAGCCGCGTGGCCCGCTCGAACATCCATCTGCTCTCCAAGTTCGGTGCCAAGATCGTCATGTGCGGCCCGAAGGCGCTACTGCCTGACCTCGCCACCACTCTCGCCCCGGGTCTGGCCATCGAACGCGACCTCAACAAGGCACTGCGCGGCGCCGAGGTCGTGATGATGCTCCGCGTGCAGAAAGAGCGGCTCGCCGGATTGAACCTCGACCCGCACGATTACGTCGCCAACTACCAGCTCACCTCTGAGCGCCTGCGCCAGGCCCGGCCCGGCGCGCTGGTGATGCACCCCGGGCCCATGGTCCGCGGCATGGAGATCACCGCCGAAGTCGCCGACAGCTCGCGCTCGCTCATCGTCGAGCAGGTCGCCAACGGCGTTCCCGTGCGCATGGCTGTGTTGGCCCGCGCGCTGCGAGGCCGTCCATGAAGCCGGTGCTCATCCGCGGCGGCCGCGTCGTCGATCCGGCGAATCAGGTCGACGGCCTGTTTGACGTCCTGCTGCAGGACGGCCGCGTGCAGCAGGTCGCCGCGCCCGGAGCCATCCGCGCCACTGGAACCAGAGTGATCGATGCGCGTGGCATGGTCGTCGCGCCGGGCTTCGTGGACATCCACGTTCATCTGCGCCAGCCCGGGCAGGAATACAAGGAGACGATTGCGACCGGAACGGCGACGGCCGTCGCGGGAGGGTTCACCTCCGTGTGCTGCATGCCGAACACCGTCCCGGTGAATGATTCGCCCGAGATCACGCGCTGGATGCGTGCCCCGGAACGCGGCGCCGTTGTGAATGTGTTCCCCATCGCCGCCGCAACCGTCGGCAGCCTGGGTGAGAAGCTCACCGACTACAGCAAGTTGAAGTCCGCCGGCGCCGTTGCTGTCACCGACGATGGCAAGCCCATCCTCGGCGACGCCATCATGGAGCAGGCTCTCCGTGCGGCGGCTAAGCTTGGCCTGCCCGTCATCCAGCACGCGGAAGACACGCGCCTCACCGGCGGATGCTCCATGAACCTGGGGCCTACTTCGTTCCGCCTAGGCCTGCGCGGCATGCCGGTAGAGGCCGAGTCCGGCATCGTGGAGCGCGACATCGCGCTCGCGCGCAAGACCGGAGCGCACCTGCACGTCGCGCATATCTCCACCCGCAAGGCGCTCGCCGCCGTGCGCAAAGCGAAGAAGGACGGCGTGCGCGTGACCTGCGAGGTCACACCGCACCACTTCACGCTGCTCGACGAGCACGTGGGCGACTACAACACCAACTACAAGATGAACCCGCCCCTGCGCGGCGACGATGACCGCGCCGCCATGATCCGCGGCCTGCTCGACGGCACCATCGACGCCATTGCAACCGACCATGCCCCGCACGCACTGCACGAGAAAGAACAGGAGTTCGATCGCGCGCCCATGGGCATCACGGGCCTCGAGACCGCGCTCCCGCTGGCGCTCCAGGTCCTGCACCGCGCCCACAAGTTGCCGCTCCCGCGGCTGATTGCTTTGCTAAGCACCAACCCCGCGCGCCTGCTCAGCCTCAAGGGCAAAGGCCACCTCGGCCGCGGCGCCCACGCTGACGTTGTGATCTTCGATCCCGACGCGAAGTGGACCTTCTACGCCGCCGACTCGCGCTCGAAGTCGAAGAACACGCCCTTTGACGGCTGGCAGTTCACAGGCCGGGTCCTCACCGCAGTTGTATCCGGTCAGATCGTATTCACCGCAAAGGACGCAAAGGTCGCAAAGGGATAAAGAAGTGATGGCCGGAACGGGATCAAAACCGCGGATGCAGTTAAATCCGATGAGTCGCATCATTTTGGATTCAGCATTCAGGGTTCATACCGCACTGGGTCCCGGTCTGCTGGAAAGCGCTTACCAAGGCTGCTTGGTCCACGAGCTGCACAAACAAGGGCTCGAGGTTCGGTCCGAGGTTGCGCTACCGGTCGTCTATGACGGAGTGACTCTGGATATTGGCTACCGCTTAGACCTGTTAGTTGAGGACTCGATCATCATTGAGATCAAGGCGATCGACAAGCTCTTGCCGATCCATCAGGCGCAGCTACTTTCCTATCTCAAGCTGAGCGGCAAACAGCTCGGTTTCCTGATGAACCTCAATGTAGTGCGCTTCAAAGACGGGCTGAAGCGGGTCGTCAACAACTTTCAGGAATGAGTCGGTCGCCGAGTGCATTCGGACTTGTCCGCATTCTCGGTCTGTTAGGTTTTGGTCTTGCGGTGTTGGTTTTTGGGTTTTAGTTAAGTTTTCTTTGCGTCCTTTGCGTGCTTTGCGGTGAAAAACCCCGCTAGACGATCCCCAGCCGCTTCCCCACCTTACCCAGTACCTCTAGCGCGCGGTCCATCTGTTCCTGGGTATGCGTTGCGGTCATGATCGTGCGGATGCGCGCCTTCCCTTCGGCCACCGTGGGGAACGCGATACCCGTAGCCATCACGCCCTCTTTGAACAGTTCGCGGCTGAACTCCATCGCCAACCGGCCTTCGCCCACGATGATCGGCGTGATGGGCGTCTCGCTCGCCGGCGTGTTCTTGCCGCCGATGTTGAATCCCAGCCCGCCCAGCTCCTGCTTGAAGTAGCGGGTATTCTTCCATAGCTGCTCGATGAGCTGCGGCTCCTGTTCCAGCACGTCGAAGGCGGCGATGCACGTCGCCGTCACCGACGGCGGATGCGACGTCGAAAACAGGAACGGCCGCCCGCGGTGATAGAGGAACTCGATGAGGTCGCGCGAGCCGCACACGTAGCCGCCGATCGCGCCGATCGCCTTCGACAGCGTCCCCACCTGTATGTCCACGCGCCCGTGCACGTTGAAGTGGTCGATGGTGCCGCGCCCGTTCTTGCCCAGCACGCCGGAGGAGTGCGCGTCGTCCACCATCATGATGGCGCCATACTTCTCTGCCAGGTCGCACAGCGCGGGCAGCGGCCCGATGTCGCCGTCCATGGAGAAGACGCCGTCGGTGATGAGCAGCTTGTTCCCCGGCTGGTCCTTCACGCTCGCCAGGTGCTCTTCGGCGTGCGCCACGTCCTTGTGCCGGAAGACCAGGATCTTCGCCCGCGAGAGCCGCGCCCCGTCGATGATGCTGGCGTGGTTCAGCTCGTCAGAGATGATGAAGTCTTCCTTGCCCAGGATCGCCGACACCGTCCCCGCATTCGCCGTGAATCCGGACTGGAAGACCACGCATGCCTCCACGTTCTTGAAGCGCGCGATCTTCTCTTCCAGCTCCATGTGCAGGCTCATCGTGCCCGCGATGGTGCGCACCGCGCCCGGGCCCACGCCGTACTTCTTCGTCGCCGCAATCGCCGCTTCGCGCAGCTTGGGATGCGTCGTCAGCCCCAGGTAATTGTTCGAGGCCAGGTTGATGACCTTCTTGCCGTCGAAGGTGCACTCCGGGGCACACTCGTCTTCGAGCACGCGCAGCTTAAAGTAGGTGCCCTTCTGTTTTAGCTCGTCGAGCTGCTTGCCGAGGTACGCGAGTTGCGGGCGGGTGGAAGTCGTGGGGGCCATGCCGTGGGGTCGCTCCTAAGAAGTCTGTTTCAATGCCTGCTCTGCCTGCCACAGGTGGCGCCGCTGGTGCGCGGCCAGTATGTGGAAGAGCGAGAACATGTTGTAGAAGAATCCTTTGCGGAAGGGCGACTCCACCAGCGTTTGGTTGAGCGCCAGTCCGTTCGCGCGCTCCAGGTGCGCGTAGATCGCCTGCTGTGAGGCTTCAAAGTCCGCCAGCACCTGCTGAGCGCTGCCCAGGTTCTCTGGAATGAAGCCCGGGCGCGTCTGCACTCGCTGCCGGTAGGGCGGCTCCATGATCCACTTCAGGAACTTGCCCTTGAAGTCCATCTTGTAGGGCTCGCCGCCGGGCTTGGCGCGCGTGAATGCCTCGGCGAAGATCGGCGCGTATTGTTCGGTGGTCAGCTTCAGGTGCTGCACGCACTCGGCCGGCGACCATCCGCCCGCGGGCGGTCCCTTCTTCAACCGCGCTTCATCGTAGGCCGCGAACATCTTGCGCGCATGCTCGGTGCATGCTTCGAACTGCCGTCGCAGCTCGGCCAGTTGGGGAGAAAGACTCGCTTGCGCTGTCGGAGATGCCATCAACGCCTCCGCTGATTCACTTCACGCCGTTGGGATAGACCAAGATCTTGCTGGCCGCGCCCGACTTCAACCGCTCCATGCCCTGGCTGAAGTCCTTCATCGCTATCCGGTCCGTGATCGCCGGCTTCAGGTCCAGGAGGCCGTGCTTCAGCAGCTCCTGCATCTGGTACCAGGTCTTGTACATGCGGCGGCCGTGGATGCCATGCACCGTCGCGCCCTTGAAGATGATGGCGTCGGCCAGGTTCAGCTCCACCGGCTTGGTCGGCGTGCCCAGCAGTGAAGCCCGTCCACCCATGCGCAGGATGTCGAACCCCTGCCTTATCGCGTTCGGGTTTCCTGACATCTCCGCCACCACATCCACGCCGGTCCCGTTGGTCGCCTTCAGGACTTCTGCCTTTACGTCGTCTTTCGTGGGATCGAGCGCGAAATCGGCCTTCATCTCTTTCGCCAGCCGGCGGCGGTTCTCATTCGGCTCAATAGCGAAGATGGTCGACGCGCCCACCGCCCGCGCCACCGCGATCGCGAACAGCCCGATCGGCCCGCAGCCGATGATGGCGATGCTCTGCGCCGCGATCTCGCCCGACATGACGGTATACACGGCGTTGCCCAGCGGGTCGAGGATGGAGGCGTAGTCGGCGGGAATCTTCGGGCCGATCTTCCAGATGTTCGACTCGGGGATGACCACGTACTCGGCGAACGCGCCGTCCGAGTCGATTCCGATGATAGTGACGTTCTGGCAGATGTGCGCTTCGCCGATGCGGCACTGGTAGCACTTCCCGCACGCCACGTGCATCTCGGCGGAGACGAAGTCGCCCTCTTTTACGCTGGTGACGTTCTTCCCCACCGCGGCCACTTCGCCACAGAACTCGTGTCCCGGCACCAGCGGCGGCTTGATGCGGCCCTGCGCCCACGGGTCCCAGTCATATATATGAAGGTCAGTGCCGCAGACGGCGGCGACCTTCACCTTCACGAAGACATCGTTGTCGCCGAACTTGGGAACGGGCACCTCGCGAACCTCGGCGCCCGCCTTGGGCTCCGACTTCACGACCGCCAGCATGGTTTTGGGTGAGGACATTGACTGCGTGGGCATGCGCTCCCTAGCCGTTCGTGCAGTGGCAGCAAACTCTAAAGTTTATCACCGCGCTCAGGCCCGCGCCGCTGCCGCCTGCCGCTGGTCGTGCACATCCTCCATCAGCAGCTCGATCCCGCCCACTTTGTCGGCCACCTGGTTGTAGAGCCAGGCGCTCAGCCCGCCCATGATGAAGCCCATCGTGCCGTAGAACACGGGCATCAGGACCGCCAGCAGCACGCCACCCAGTACACCGCCCACTCCCGCCACGCCGCCCTGCGTCATGCTGCCTGCGATCACGATGAACGCCAGCGGGATGAACAGCAGTCCCATGGCGGCATACAGCACCCCCGCCACCTTGGCCACGGTGAACACCCGGAACTTCTTCACCTGCTTCATAGGACCTCCTCAGTCTCTCGTCTAGGTCTTGTACCCCTTCGGCCCCGGTTGGGCGTTGAACTCCGCAGACTTGCCCCGCGGGATGCTCAACGTCTTCCACTCCTGCGAACGAAAATGCTTGGCCAGCAGGATGATCTGCCCCACATGGCTGGCGTAGTGCGCGATCTGCCGGTTGATGGCCTGGGTCACCGAATGAGGTTCGCCCCGGATCATCACCTTGCGCGTCAAGTCTGCCTCCGTCAACGGCTCCAGGGCGCCGAAGGTAATGGCCCAGCCTTCGTCCCACTCGCGCATCACGCTCGCGCGCGTGACCGCGCCCGGCAGCTCGAACTCCTGGTCGCGGTTGCGGTCCGGCTTCTCGCCGTCGGTGGTCAGGAAGTCCCGCCAGCGCGACCGCATGTTCCCGGCCATGTGCCGCATGATCACGGCGATGCTGTTCGCCTCCGGGTCGATCGCGCGCAAGAACTCCTCATCACTGACCTGCTCCACCGCCTTCTCGGCCAGCTTCTTGTACTGGCGAAACAGCACCAGCGAGTCCTGCAAATGGTTGGTAGTGAATTCGTGCGCCATATCAGTCTGGTCTCCCCCATCCGCCGCCGCCGCTGGTCTCGATGCGCACCCGCGCGCCCTTCTCCAGGCGCACGCTGCACTTGCCCGGCAGCGCTTCCGTCCGCCCGTCGCGATGGATCACCATCGTGCGACCGGCGGCTCCGTCCTGGCCGCCGCGCAGCCCGTACGGCCCCCGCCGGCGTCGGTCAGCCAGCAATGTGACTTGCGAATCGGCCAGAAGTTCCACCTCGCGCACGATCCCATCCCCGCCGCGATTTTTCCCCGCGCCTCCGCTCCCCTTCCGCACCGAGTACTCGCGTACGCGGATGGGGTATGCGTGCTCCAGCGCCTCCGCCGGCGTGTTCAGCGAGTTCGTCATGTGAGTGTGTACCGCGGAAACGCCGCCCTTTGTCGGCCGCGCGCCCATGCCGCCCGCGATCGTCTCGTAATAAGCGAACGGCGCCGGCTCGCCACGATCGTCCATGCCCCCGATGGTCAGGTTGTTCATCGTCCCGGACGCCGCCGCCGGGATCAGCTTCGGGACCGCCTGCGCCAGCGCGCGCAGCAGCACATCCACCGTGCGCTGTGAGGTTTCCACGTTCCCTCCCGCCACCGCCGCGGGCGGCACCGAGTTCACCACTGTTCCGCGCGGCGCCACCAGCTTGATCGGGCGCATCAGTCCCGCCGTCGCCGGCACGTCCTCCGCCAGCAGGCAGCGGAAGACGTAGAAGCACGCCGAGAACGTGATCGCCTCCACCGCGTTGATGCTCCCCCGCACCTGCGGACTGCTGCCCGTGAAATCGACCGTCACCGAATGTCCCTTCTTCGGCACCGTGATCTTCACTGCCAGCCGAACCGGCTCGCCAGTCACGCCGTCGTCGTCCAGAAAGTCCTCTGCCGTGTAACTTCCCGGCGGGATCTGCGCCAAAAAAGCGCGCATGATCTGCTCGGAATAATCCTGCAGGTCGGCCATCGCAGCCCGTACGCGCGGCACGCCATACCGCTTGCACACCTGCTGCAGACGCGTCGCGCCCGTATGGCACGCCGCCACCTGCGCGCCCAGGTCGCCTTCGCGCTCTTCCGGAGTGCGCACGTTGTTCAGCAGCATTGCCAGCACGTCGCGCTGCATCTTGCCGCCCGCCATCAGCTTCACCGGCGGGATTCGCACCCCTTCCTGGTAGATCTCCTCGCACGTGCCCATCGACCCCGGGTGCATGCCGCCCACGTCCGCATGGTGCGCCCGCGACGCCACATAGAACTCCGGCCTGCGCCCGCGACCGACGTACACCGGCGCCACCAGCGTGATGTCCGGCAGGTGCGTGCCGCCGCGGAACGGGTCGTTGAGCATCGCCACGTCGCCCGGCTTCAGCTCCAATTCGTTTATTGCCGCGCGCACGGACATCGGCATCGATCCGAGGTGCACCGGCATGTGGTCGCCCATGGCCACCACTTCGCCCGCCGCGTCGAAGACCGCGCACGAGTAATCGCGCCGCTCCTTGATGTTCGGTGAGAAGGCCGTGCGCCGCAGCGCCGCGCCCATTTCCTCTGCGATGGAATGAAAAATGTTCTTGAAGACTTCCAGCTCGACGGGATCGCGCTGCCGTTTCATGGGAGGGAAAACAAGTCTACTCCCGCCGCGCGGGGAGGCAAGCTCCCACCCGGAACCTGCGGCGTAAAAATATTTGTGCAGATTTTTGTTGACAGGGCTGATACTTGCATCCAATATCTAGTAGCAGCAAGGCAACGGGTACTGCTTATAGCGTCCCGCTTGCGTCAAGGGGCTTAGGAACTAAATCTCGACTGGAGGTTTCGCAAATGGCAACGAAGAAGAAAGCGAAAAAGGCCGCCAAGAAGAAGAAGTAGTCCATTTGAGGCCTCTTCAAGGGAGCCCTCAGTTCCAGAAGGTCTTCGCCGAGCGAAGGCCTTTTTTATTTGTGGGTTTATTGCGACGCATATTGACCTCCGCACCGCGCCGCCTTACTATCGCGACATCCTCCCCGCCGCATTGGCCTGAGGATTGCTCTCCCGCAAAGGATGCCGTTGCCCGCCGCCAGCACCAAACCGCGCAAAGCCAGGTCCGGATCGAAGTCGAACGGCGCTTCCGTCGACGACATCGTCATCCCGGACAAGCTTTTCTTCCGCATCGGTGAAGTGGCCAAGCTGTGCAAGCTCCCGGCGTACGTCCTGCGCTTCTGGGAGACCGAGTTCCCGCAGCTCGCGCCCAAGAAGAGCAGCACCGGCCAGCGTCTCTACCGCCAGAAGGATGTAGAAAATGTCCTGCGGATAAAGAAACTGCTCTACGAGCAGGGCTTCACCATCGCCGGCGCGCGCCAGCACTTCAAGTTGGAGCTCAAGCCCGCCAAGGACCAGACGGCGCTGCCCTTCGTCGTCTCCTCCCGCCCGCGCCATCAGGAACTCAAGCAGGTCCGCGCCGGGCTGCAGGAGATCCTCGGCATGCTCTCCCGCAAGCGTTAGCTCGAGTTCCGCTCCTTCGATTTTATCGGCTGGCAATCGCCTTCCCGCTTCGCTACCATGCCTTGAGAAATCGAACATCTTATGCCCTTGCCCGCAGTGAAGCCGTGGTTGCAGGCTTCCCTCCTCGGTGCCGTCGCTACCTTGACGGCTTACATCGTGGCGGTGGCGGACATGCCTGCGCTCGTGCAGGTCCTTTCCCGGGCCGCCGGCATCTGGCTCGCGGTACTCATCATCTTCGGCCTGCGCTTCTGGCCGGTCATCGCCTTCTGGGCCCTCATGTTGGGGTTGTGGCAGACCGGGTCACCATGGGCCGCGGTCTTCATGGCCGTGCTCGCGGTGGCGCAGGCCTGGCTGGGCGCCTGGTTTCTCGCGCGCTGCCGCTTTGACCCGGAGCTGCGAGAGCTGCGGCAGGTGCTCTTTCTCAGCATCGCGGCGCTTGTGCCTCCTCTGCTCGGCGTTGCCGCTAGAATGGCGGCGCAGTTCTCCGGCTGGTCATTCCCTTGGGTCATGGACGAATGGGCGTTCTGGCGGGCAGATGCCCTTAGTGTCCTTTTCATTGCTCCCACCATCTTCGCGTGGTGCTCTTGGCCCCGCTTGGGCCGCGACTGGAAGAAACCCGTCGAGTCGGCGGCACTGTTTGTCCTGCTGGGCCTAGGCTGCTGGGCCACCTTCGCCTCGTTTCCTCCCGGCACCACGCGCGGCTTCCTCCTGGTTCCTCTCGGCATGTGGGCCGCAATGCGCTTCGGCTTGCGCACCATTACCACCATGAATCTTGTGGTCGCCGTTTGCGCTTTCCTCGGCACCGTGCGGGGCCTGGGCCAGTTAGGCAGCGGCACGCTGCACGACCGCATGATCCTGCTCACGGCATTTCTGTTCGTCGCGGCATTCATGAATCTCATCTTCTTTGCCGCGTTCTCGGAGCGTATCGAAGCCCGCAATACCCGCGAGCGCCTGGCCCAGATCCTGGAGAACACCACCGACCTGGTGGGCATGGCGGACGTCAACGGCCAAGTCACCTTCGTCAATCAGGCCGGACGCCGCCTCATGGGCATCCCTCCGGACGCCGACGTCACGCGCATGCGCATCGCCGACTTCCATCCTCCCTGGGCCGCGGAGAAAGTCGCGCAGGAAGCCATTCCCGCCGCCATACAGCGGGGCGCCTGGAGTGGCGAGACCGCCCTTCGCACCCTCGATGGCCGTGAACTCGCCATCTCGCAGGTGGTGCTCGCGCATTCGCACAATGGCCGCGTGGCGTTCCTCTCCACCATCGCCCGCGATATCACCGAAGACAAGCGGGCCGAGAACGAGCTGCGCCTTTCCGAGGAGCGCTTCTCCAAGGCCTTCCGCGGCACGCCTGATTGGATCACCATCAGCACGGTAAAAGAAGGTCGATACGTGGAAGTCAACGACGCCTTCCTCCGGGGCGCCGGCTACGCCCGCGATGAAGTCATCGGCCGCACCACCTTCGAGCTGCAGATATGGCACGATCCTACCGAACGCGCGCGCATGCTGGAGATGCTGCAGCGTGACGGCCACATCGAGAACATGGAGATCCGCTTCCACGAGCGCTCCGGGCGTGTCATTCTCGGGCTCCTCTCCGCCGATGTGATCGAAGTAGGCGGCGAAAATTGCCTGCTCTCGGTTGTGCGTGACATCACCCGCGCCCGGCATCTCGAAGACCAACTCCGCCAGGCGCAGAAGATGGAGGCCGTCGGCCGCCTTGCCGCCGGCATCGCCCACGACTTCAACAATCTTCTGCTCGTCATCCACGGTTACACCGAGCTGCAGTTGGACTCTATGTCCGCCGATGACCCCGGGCGGAAGGGCATGGAGGAAGTGAAGCACGCTGCGGATAGGGCTGCCGCGCTCACGCGCCAGCTCCTGGCGTTCAGCCGCAAGCAAGTCCTCGAACCCAAGGTGTTGGACCTCAACGCCATCGTCACCGACGTCTCCAAGCTGCTGGGCCGGCTGATCGGCGCCCACGTTGCGCTTGAGACCATTCTGGATCCCAGGCTCGGTCGCGTGAAAGCGGATCCCAGCCAGGTCGAGCAGATCCTCATCAACCTGGCCGTAAATGCCCGCGATGCCATGCCGGACGGTGGCCGCATCACCGTCGAGACCGCCAATGTCATCCTCGATGAAAGTTTCAGCGAGAACCGTCCCGAGATCATCCCCGGCAAGTACGTGATGATTGCCGTCAGCGACACCGGCGTGGGCATGGACAGCGAGACCCGGGCGCGCATCTTCGAGCCTTTCTTCACCACCAAGGAGCGCGACAAGGGCACCGGCCTCGGCCTCGCCACTGTTTACGGTGTCGTCAAGCAGAGCAACGGCTACATCTACGTCTACAGCGAGCCCGGCCATGGCGCGACCTTCAAGGTCTTCCTCCCCCAGGTGGAGGAACAGATCGTCACCGGCGGGCCGCTGCCTTCGGTCGACCATTCCCGCGGCCACGAGTTCATCCTGTTGGTGGAAGACGAAGAAGGCGTCCGCAACCTCGCGCGCGATTTCCTCGGCCTCAAGGGCTACAAGGTCCTGGCCGCACCCTCGGGCATAGAGGCCCTCAAGCTCATGGAGGCGTACTCCGGCCCGGTCGACCTGCTCCTGACTGACATTGTCATGCCGGGCGTCGGAGGCCGCCAGTTGGCTTCCACTATGCGCCAGCGCTGGCCCCAGATGCAGGTCCTCTTCATATCGGGCTACACCGATGACACCGTCCTGCGCGCCGGGACCCTCGTTTCAGGCGAGGTTTTCCTGCAGAAGCCCTTCGCGCTCACCACGCTGGCCACGCGCGTCCGGGAGGTGCTCAGCGGAAAGGCTTCCACTGCCGCCGGCGATTGAGTGCGGTGGCGATTCTTGACTTCCGGCCGTTTCGGCCCCACAATCCTAGTTCCTTCCCCAAAGGCCCACTTTGCGCTACCGCGCCTGAAAGATCGCCATGAGAAACGGTCGTATTGTCCTGGTCGCTGTCCTCGTTCTTGGTCTGGCCACGCTCGTCTGGGCGGCTAAGTCCACTCCGCTGCAAGCCACCTTCCTGCCGAACCTTTCTTCCACCGGCTTCGGCGTCTCCGACGACGGCAATCCGACCTACACCAACAACGTCGGGGGCGTGAAGGTCTACTTCGGCGTGAACAACGGCAACGCCAACATCGTCACCTACAGCTCCGGACGCACGCTCACCTTCCGCTTCGATCCCGCCTCCGGCGCCGCGAGCGCGGCCGCGCTGAACGGCTCGCCCGCCGTCTCGGCCGAAGTCGACTTCTACGGCATCAACTACTACGGACAGTTCCAGAGCATGGGCGTGGGCACCACCGCGCAGATGAAGGGCAGCCTCCAGTTCAAGGCGAACAACACCACCTACGAGCTGCTCTACCAGTCGCTCGCGGTCAAGCGCACCTCGGCCACCACGTGGCTCATCACTACCGACCCCGTCGATCCGGGCGGCAACCCCGGCTTCACCGCCAACGACCAGGCCGAGCTTTCGTCCTTCCGCCGGCGCACTCGCGTCGTCTACGGCGCGGTGAATATGCCGATGCGCTTCCAGGTGACGCTGCAATAGCGGCTCGTCGACCCAGACGCGTCTCTGGCGCGCCGATCGCTTACTCCGGCGGGCCGGATTCGCTCAACTTCACCATCCGCGCGACCGACGGTTCGAAGTATCGAGCGCGCACGACGGCGTAGCGCGGATCGGCCAGGAACCCGTTCCAGGCTTTTCGGTCCGGGAACTGGATGACGAATACCCGGTTCAACTCTCCTCCGGCTTCGCTCTTCAGCGTGCGCGCCACTTCAAAGTCGTAGCGGAAGCGGCCACCGGCGTCCTCTAGCATCGGAGCCATCTCCTTGCGGTAGCGGGCATACGTTTCCTGGTCGCTCACCAGTAATCCATAAGTGACTTCGTAAGGCATTGTGACCTCGCTTTAACGGAATATCTCGACAATAGCGGTAGCCTGGGCCAGGTTATGCCCGCCCACGATCAGCACATTGCCGTTGGGTAGCCGCGTTGCCGTGTGTTGGGCACGCTCGAACAGCAGCTGCGGGCCGGCTTGCGTCGTCCCCGTAGCCGGGTCGTACAGCTCCGAATCCGCCTGCGGATAGTCGTTGTCGTTCAGTCCGCCCACGATCAGCACCTTGCCGTCGCCGAGCACCGTCGCCGTGTGGTAGACGCGCGCAATGCGCATCACGCCGCCGACCGTGAATCTGCCCGTCGCCGGATCGTAGACCTCATATGCCGGCGGACGCGTCAGGTAACCGTCCGGCCCCGTGTACGTTCCGCCCGCGATCAGCACCCGCCCGTCCGGCAGCAGGGTCGCGGTGTGGTCGTAACGGGGCAAGTTGAGGTTGCCGGTGAGCGTGAACGTTCCCGTCGCCGGGTCGTAGATCTCCGCCGAGGCGTGGATGTCGCTCTCGCCGGGGCAACTGAAAAAGTCATCGCAGGCCAGCAGACTGCCGCCCACGATCAGCACCCGCCCATCGCGCAGCACGGTGGCAGTGTGGTTGCGCCGCAGCTTGTTCATCGGGCCCGTCAGCGTGAACTGCCCTGTGGCCGCGTCATAGATTTCGGCTGACGCCTGCACGTCGGCATAGCCCGGACCATAGTTCACGCCGCCGGCCACCAGGGCTTTGTTCCCCGCCAGCGCCACCATCGTGTGGTTCATGCGGGCCCGCGTCATCTCGCCGGCGCTGCGCACCGGCCCATTGACCGGTTCATATACGAACGCCGAGCCGTGAGGTCCGCCCCAGGCATATCCCCCGGCATACAGCGGCACGCCGTTGTTGAGCGCTACCGCGGCATGTCCCGCGAAACCGATGTCCAGCTTCGTCGTGCGCGTAAATGTTTGCGTATTCGGATCGAAGCGCTCGGCGTTGGGCGAGTAGAACCCGTCCGGGTCGCCGAAGCCGCCAAAGACCACCACTGACCCGTCGGCCAGCAGCGTCGCCGAATGTCCCGCGCGCCGATGGACCAACTCTCCATCCAGGCGGCTGATGCTGCGCTCGTAGTCGAGCACGGTCACCACCGCTTCTGCTTTCGCGCGCCCGTCGGCCACGCTCTGCGCCACCACGCGATACGTCCCCGCCCGGGGCGGCGCCGTGTAGCGTCCGCCGGCCGAGACGATCCCGCCGTTGTTCTCGACCACGTAATACTGCACGCGCTCGTCGCTTCCACCGGTGGCCTTGGCGGTGAACTGTATTTCGACCCCGGCTTTCACCTGGGCCGCCTCCGGCGAGATCGAGACCGTGATCTGTAGCGGCGGAGGCGCTGAGCTTCCTTCTCCACCACCGCAGCCGGACAAGATGCCGGCCGCCAACAATATGAGCCCGATTCCCAGTCGCTTCATATCTTCTTGCTCCTTGCATGACGCGAGGATCTCCCCCTGCCGTTCGTCCTTACCCTGAGTCCAGACGGAACAACTTCCGGTGGAAGTCTTCGCGCGTATTCAGCTCATAACAGATTCTCCAAACAGACCCTCCGATTCGGGTCCGGTTAGCAAAAAGTTTTTTTGTTTCACCGCATCTTTTTTGGAGCGGCAGGAGTGCGTGTAGCATCCTTTGTTTGTAGTGTCTCTGTGCGGCGTGCGCGGTGCCTCCACCCCCGCCGATCTTTTCAACAATCAACGGACGCTTTCGACCGGCCCGCTTACGCTCCTTGCGCGCGCCACCCCTCCCCCCACCCCCCGCGTAAATATCTGACTTTCGGTGCAAATATCTGATTCCACGAGGCGGGCGTTGTTCCCGAAACAGGAAATATTTGAGCTGCAAGGAGTTAGGGACACTTGAATCTGAAAACAAACGACCTAACGATAGGGGTGGTGTTGGAAGAAGAGAACGCAAGAATGCTTGGTCCGCATTCGCTGACGCCAATACTCTCTGATCGGCGTGCTCGTCGTCGGCAGTTCTGCCCTGATGGCTATCGGTTAAAGGCTGACGGCTGGTTTTGAAATGGTCGGGACGGGCAGATTTGAACTGCCGACCCCTCGCACCCCAAGCGAGTGCTCTACCAGGCTGAGCCACGTCCCGACGGGAAAAACAAGCCACTCGAGCGAGCGGCTGGGGTACCTCCATTCTACACGACCAGCGCGGAGCCTCCTATTCGTAGGGAAAAGTGCGAAGGCTCTTGGGCACTCGAGGCGCATTGCGTGTATCAGCCCTCATCTTGCCAAGATCCAGATTCACCTGGTCTTCGCGTAAGTACATTTCCACGATGTGACAGGCCACGAGCTTGAGTTCATGCTCTGGCAGGGTTTCCCATCCGGGTAGTGCACGGTCGAGGTCGATCACCGCCAAGTGATCCACGATGGGAATGAACCACACTGCGCCCGGTCCCAGGACATTCACGACCTTCCCCAGGCGGAAGACCACTGCCCGTTCATTCCGCTTCAACATTCGTAGCATGAGCGAAGCATCGTATCACCGCGGCGGCGGCTGCCACAGCATCTCCACGTCGATACCGCGCGGCGAGCGGAACTGCACCGAAGTCGCCGTCGCCCGTGCCTCGTTCGCCCCGCGGAACCAGGTGCAGCGTGAACCCGTGCGCGTCTCGAGGAAAGCCAGCTTCACGTACAGAAAGGCGCCGTCACCGCAGGAGGCCACGCCGCGCGCCGGGTCGTAGAGCAGGAAGGGCGCCTCGCCGGGCAGCTTGGCCTGGATCAGGAGCCGCCCGCGGCTGCCATGGAAAAGCAGCGCGTTCTCGAAGGTGCGCCCCTGGTACATGAGGCGCGACTTCTTGTTCTTTACCCAGATGCGCGGCGCCACTATCATCAAAGCGGCGCCCAGCAGCAGCACCGGGACCACGATCTTCACCAGTTTTCGCAAACGCGCCGACCTCTAGTTCCTGATTCTACGTTCAAATGTTCTCATACCTGCTTCTCGCTCTCGCCCTTGCCGGTTGCGTCGCCAGCAGCGTGTTCGTCCTGCTGGCGGTACTGGGACGCCGCCACTACCGCCGCGAGGTCGCCGCGCGCAGCGCCCTGCCGCAGCCGGTGCAGCTTCCGCTGGTCAGCGTGCTCAAACCGGTGCACGGCATGGAGCCGCGCCTGCGCGAGAACCTGGAGAGCTTTTTCCTGCTCGACTACCCGCAGTTCGAGCTCCTCTTCTGCGCCCGCAGCCGCGACGACGCCGCGCTCGCCATCGTCAGCGAACTGCGGCTGAAGTACCAGAACATCAGCGCCAGTGTGCTGGTCAGCGGCGAGCCGCCCTGGCCGAACGCCAAGGTCTATTCGCTCGCCAAGATGGTGGAAGAGGCGCGCGGCAACATCCTCGTCATCAGTGACAGTGACGTTGAAGTCCAGCGCAACTACCTGCGCGAGGTCACCAAGCCCTTTGCCGACCCGCAGGTCGGCATGACGACCTGCCTCTACCGCGGCTTTCCCACCGGCGGCCTGTGGTCGCGCCTGGAGGCGCTGGGCATGAGCGTGGAGATGACGGCGGGAGTCCTCATCGCGAACATGATGGAAGGCATGAAGTTCGCGCTCGGGCCGACCATGGCCATCCGCAAGGATGTTCTGGACAAGATCGGCGGCGCCCGCGCCTGCGGCGACTACTGCTCCGACGATTTTCTCTTCGGCAACTGGACGGACGCGGCCGGGTACAAGGTGGTGCTCTCCGAACACGTCATCGACCACATCGTGCTCAACCGCGATTGGAAGAACTCCTGGAAGCACCAGGTACGCTGGATGAAGAGTACGCGCTGCTCGCGTCCGAAAGGACACTTCGGCACCGGCCTCACCTTCGCCATGCCCTTCGGCGTGCTCGGCCTGGTGGCGGGGATGCTCATCGGCCAGCCGCTGGTCGGCCTGGCCGTCTGTCTCTTCTGCTTCTTCCAGCGGATGTTCCTCTCGGTCGCCATCGGCGGCGGCGTGGTGCAGGACCCGCGCGCCACCCGCGACGCGTGGCTCTACCCGCTGCGCGACCTGCTGGGATTTGTCTTCTGGGCAGCCAGCTATGGCAGCCGTGTCATCGACTGGCGCGGCGAGAAGTACCGCCTTGAGGACGGCGGGAAGATGGTGAAGGTGACAGCGAAGTCCGGTTAGAGCGGCTGGTTGGAGAAGACGAGCTTCTCGCCCGACTGGATCACTGGCTGCACGTCGCCGATGACTGCGCGCAGGCGTTCCACCTTGTCCGCAGGCGCAAAGACGAAGACGCGCGCACTCCCCTTCCACGCCTCCGCCAGCGCTGCATCGTTCAGGAATATCTTCGGCGCATCGGGGAACGTGGAACCAAACAGCATCGACGTGCTGCGCCCGTTCACCAGGTAGATCGGCTGGCGGTAATAGAAGAGCAGCGACGACCCGAACGCCTGGTCGCCGTAGATCATGATCCTGTCGCCCGGTCTGGCCTCGCGCTTCAGCCGGAGAGCGATCTGCTTGGACGAAAGATAGGGCTCGAAACGCTCCAACGCAACGTGCGCCGCCACCAGGAACACTGCCGCCGTGGCGACAGTCGCCATGGTGGCGTAGTAGTGACGCCGCAGCAGCCGCGTCGCCAACGCGACCAGCGGCCCGATGAGGAACGCGCCCGCGGCCAGCGCCGCCGGCAGCCTCAGCGCCGCAAAGGACTCGCCGGTCAGGTCAAAGAAGTGGGACATCGAGAGCGTGTAGTTGCCGACCGCGCGCTTGGCCAGCACGGTGCCGATATCCGGCACGAAGGGCAGGTGGCGCGAAGTCCACAGCCCCCAGAGCAGCACCAGCGCGATCACCATCCCGATGACCGCAAAGACGGCCTGGCCCGGCACGATCCACGGCGACGGCTTGGGACTCTGCGTCGCTTCGTCTTCCCCGCCCGCCAGCGCCGCGCCGATCAGGATGCACAGCGGCAGATACACCGGGAAGGTGTAGTACTCCTGGTTCGTGGAGAAAGAAAAGAACAGTAGGATGGTCCCGGCGTAAAGCCAGCAGAGCAGGCGCGTCTTTTCCGCGAAGCTCCGCGGCGCGGTGACGGCCTTCTCGCGGAACTGGCGCCAGGCATCGCGCAGCGCGAGCGGCAGGAACAGGCTCCAGGGAAAGATCCAGACCAGGTGCGCCAGCCAGTAGGCCACCGCCGGCATCTTGTTGTAGTCCTTGGGCAGGCGCTTGCCGAGGAAACGCAGGACGTGCTCATTAACGAAGTAGAACCAGAAGAATCCGCGCCCGTCGGCGCCGCCCTGATTGCGCAAGCCGGCGAGGATGTGCCACGGCGCCGCGATGGCCAGGAACAGCAGCGTGCCAGTGAACAACCGCAGCTCGCGCCAACGACGCCACTCGCCAGTCAGCGCCAGATAAAGGAAGGCGGGGATCGCCACGAAGACCCCGGCGACCAAGCCCTTCGTCAGCACCGCGAGCGCCAGCGAAGCGTAGCCCGCGTACCAACGCCAGGCTTGTCTGTCCTCAAGCGCCGTCAGGAAGCACCACAGCGAGAACGCGATGAAGAAACTGAGCAGCGCCTCCGGAATGAAGATGCGCGTGAACAGGTACATGCCCGCCGACGTCGCGAGCATGAGGCCGGCATATCCGCCGGCGCGAAAACCAAAGGCGCGCTGCGCCCAGAAGGTCGCGAGCAGCCCGCAGCCGACGACGCCCAGGAAGATCGGGAGCCGCGTGGCGAATTCGTTCTGCCCGAAGATGAGGTAGCTGACCGCCGCCATCCAGTACATGAGCGGCGCCTTCTCCAGGTAGCGGATGCCGTTGACCTTCAGCGTGACGAAGTCACCGGTCTCGGCCATGGTGCGTGCGGCCTCGGCGTGCGTGGCGTCGGCGTCGTCGAGCAGGCCGGGCGTCCACAATGAGCCGACATACACCGCGAGCATGACCACCGCAAAGGCGATCCAGAACGGCGTACAGTTTGCCGGGCGGCCGTCGCGCGTGGCTTCAGCTTCCAGGTTGGGGGTGAGGGCGACGCTCAAAGGCTGGCTTCTATTTCTGCGGGACGAATTCTTTGGGCAGCTCCGAGCCGCCGCCGAAGAAGTACGCGTTCATCTGCTCAGCGATGAACTCCTGCGCTTCCGGCTTCCACGGCTGCAGACGGTATTCGTTGAGCAGCATCTTCATGTGCTCGCTCCACTGCGCCCACGCCTGCTTGGAGACGTTGTCGTAGATCTTCTGGCCCAGCGGCGAATCAAAGGGCGGCTCATCGAGCCCTTCGAGTTCCTTGCCGAGCTTCACACATTGCACCATGCGCGCCATGGTCTGAGTCCTTTCGGTTTTTTCTGATTATAGCTGCGCCGCTAGCGTCCGCGCCGTTTCTCCCGCCGCCGACGCTTCTCCGCCTTCTTCGTCGGCACCTGCTCACGCGGCTTGGGCCGCACCGGCGCCTCCTCCACCACCGCGAACTGCAGCTTGCGCTGCACGCGGTCGATGCGGTCCAGTATGACCCGCACCCGGTCGCCCATGGCGTAGACCCTGCGCGAGCGCTCCCCGATGATCTGCCGCGTGTTCTCGCGGAAGGTGTAGCGGTCATCGGTGAGCGTCTGCAGCGGCACCAGGCCCTCGATGAACATGTCCGTCAGCTCCACGAAGAAGCCGAACTTGGTCACGCTGATGATGAGGCCGTCGAATTCCTCGCCCACGCGGTCGCGCATGAACTTGATCTTCTTCCACTCGATCAGCTCGCGCTCGGCTTCGTCGGCCCGGCGCTCGCTCTGGCTGCTCTCCTCCGCGATGTCATGCAGGATGCGCTCCGGGATGGGCCCGTCCAGTTCCTCGCGATGCTGCTCCGCGATCTGCTGCTGGTGCTTGCTGCGCCGCCGCCCGGCATGGCGGTCTTCCCCGCGGACACGCTTCGACCACGGCGACGGGCTCTCGCTGTGCGCCGCCGCGCCGCTCAGCGTCGGTCGCGGGTCGCCGGTGTCGGTTTCGCGCTCGCGGATGACCTCTTTCAGGATGCGGTGCACGATCAGGTCCGGATACCGCCGGATAGGCGACGTGAAATGCGTGTACGTCGGCGCCGCCAGCGCGAAGTGGCCTTCGTTCTTCTCCGAATAGCGCGCCTGCTTCAGCGAGCGCAGCATGAGGAACGACAGGATGCGTTCCTCCGGCGTCCCCGCGATGCGCTGCGTCAGCTTCTGGTACATACGCGGCGTGATGTGGATCTCCTGTGGCACCTCGACGGCCTGCGCGTGGCGGCCGCTGCCGCGATAGTGCCGCCGGTCGCCCTTCAGCTCCATCTTCTTGATGGGCAGCGAGCCCACGCCGAGCGAATAGCCGAAGCTCGCCGCCAGTACCTCGAAGTCGTAGATCTTCTTCGGGTCGGGCTTCTCGTGGATGCGGTAGAGCGACGCGATACGCTGCCGCTCCAGGTAATCCGCCACGCACTCGTTCGCGGCCAGCATGAACTCTTCGATGAGGCGGTGCGCGAACTTGCGCTCTGAGCGCGTGACTCCGCGCATGAGCCCCGCTTCGTCGAACTCGATGACCGGCTCCGGCAGGTCGAAGTCGATAGAGCCCCGGCGCACGCGCTTGCGGTTGAGCGTCTCGGCCACTTCGCGCATCAGCTCGAACTCATCCACCAGGGTCGCGTAACGGCGGCGCGCCTGCATGTCGCCATCGAGGATGAGCTGCACATCGGTGTAGGTCATGCGCTCGGCGGAGCGGATCACGCCTTCGTGGATGTCATAACCCACCACTTCGCCCGCACGGTCGACTTCCATGATGCAGGAGAGCACCAGGCGGTCGACCTTGGGACGCAGAGAGCAGATGTCAGTGGAGAGCTCCAGCGGGAGCATCGGCACGGCGCGGTCCGGGAAGTACACAGAGGTCCCGCGCAGCCGGGCTTCGTCGTCGAGCGGCGTGCCCTCCTGGACGTAGTGCGCCACATCGGCGATGTGCACCTGCAGCTCGTAGTTGCCGTTGACCAGCTCGCGGGCGCGAACGGCATCGTCGAAGTCGCGCGCGGTCTCGCCGTCGATGGTCACGATGGGCTGCTCGCGATAGTCGTGCCTCGCCTCATACTCGCCCTTGGCGATGACGTTCGGGATACGCTGCGCCTGCTCCAGCACCTCGGCGGGGAAATGGTGGGGCAGGTGGTGCTTGCGGATGATGATCTCGACGTCGACGCCGAAGTCGTCTTCGTAGCCCAGGATCTCGATGACCTTGCCTTTGGCGGACTGGCTCGGGGTGGGCCAGTCGGTGATCTCCACGTCCACGACTACGCCTTCCAGGTCGTCCCAGTGGCGGCGTTTGGCCTCCTCGCCCAGCACGCGGTGCCTGCTCTCCCGTCCCGGCTCACGATGGCCTTCCGGGAACTCCAGCCCATGCGGGATGATGATGTCCTTATTGACGCGCTCGTCCATCGGCGTCACGTAGTTGCTCCGGCCGCCGTAGTGGAAGGTCCCGACGACCGTCGAATGGGCCCGTCCTGCCACCTTGACGATGCGGCCTTCGGCCCGGCGGTCGCCGCCGATCTTGCCCAGCTCCACCATCACCAGGTCGCCATGCATCGCCATGCCGATGGCGGAGGCGGGGATGAAGATGTCGCCGTCCAGCTTCTCCTTCAGCGCCGGGTTCTGGGGGATGACGAAGCCGTAGCCGTCGCGGTGCAGGTGCAGCCGGCCGCTGACCAGATTCTTGCTCTCGCCTTTTTCGGCCGCGGGCAGCGCGTAGCGGTCGCGCCCGATCTCCACCAATTCGCCGCTGCGCAGCATGGCGCGCAAGCGGGCGTCGAGTTCGCGGCGCTCATGGCCGCGCACCCCTAGTTCCTTGACCAGTTGCTTGAAACCCGCCGCCGACTTCGGCTGGCGCTCGATGTGCTGCAGGATCTGCTTGTCTGATATCACCCGATTTCCTTAAGCCTGCTGGTGCACCGGCTGTAACCCATGGTAAGCGCGATTGCGGATTTCCGCTAAGCGGTTCCCCCGATATAAGAAATGCCACCGGCGGCGCAGTATTTACACAAGCTGCGTGGATGTTTTGCCACGTTTTACGACGTCGCCATGAACTTCGATGCAGCCGGACCCGCGCCGATTGCGGATAGTCGCAAACGGCCGAGTGCGTTGTCGGTTTGGCACATGGATTGCGCTAGATCGGCTGACCCCAGACAGCGAGATCGAAGAGATTTTGCGTCGCAATCGCCTGCGCGAGCAGGCTAGACCAGATTGAAAGGACACTCTCACCCATGTGGAAACCTGCCACTCCGCCTACGACCAGCACCAACAAATCCAACGAAACGGAAAAGACCATGACGCCTCCCTCCACCACGCCCGCCCCCGTAATGAATGAACCCACACCCGCCGCTGCCCCGCGAAATGCCGCGCTGAACATGCAGGAGCAGGCCACCATCGGCAAGTCGCTCGTGATCAAGGGCGAGGTCTCCGGCTCCGAGTCGCTCTACATCGACGGCCGGGTGGAAGGCAGCATCAACCTGCCCGGCAACCGCGTCACCATCGGCCGTAACGGCGTGGTCGCGGCCAACGTGGTGGCGCGCGAGATCGTGGTCATCGGCAAGCTGAAGGGCAACCTCACCGCCAGCGACCGCGTGGACATCCGTAACGAAGGCTCGCTCACCGGCGACGTAGTGGCGCAGCGCATCAGCATCGAGGACGGCGCCTTCTTCAAGGGCGGCATCGACATCCGCAAGCCGGGCGCGCAGAATGTGCCGGCCAAGGAAGCAGCCAGCGTGACGCCCTCCACCGACAAGATGAAGGAAGCGGTCACCGCCTAGTCTTTCTCCCCGAGTAAGGGCGTGGCCCCGTGCCGCGCCCTTACGCAACCTTCAGAAAGAAGCCGTTATGTTGCAGAAGGTCCTACAGCTCCTATCCATCGCCTGCTCGCACCGCAACACCTCGCAGCCCTTCGCTGCGGCCGCCATCGCGCGTGCGGTCGCCAACGCCGACTGGGACCCGGTCGCGCCGACGGGCAAGCACTACGTGGTCTGCCTGGACTGCGGGCAGAAGTTTGACTACGACTGGAAAGAGATGCGGGTGGTGCGGTAGTCAACGCCGCAGCAACTGCAGCAACGAACTTCTGGTGAGCCAGAGGCCGGCGAGGGTCGCGGCGGCCCAGGTCAGCGTGATCATCCCCAACTTTCCTACCATCATCCAGCGGCCAGTGCCGTAGGCAAACCCGCCGGCCGCCAGCGAGCTCAGGACACCGGCCACGATTGCGACCGCCAGCGCCTTGCTGAGCTCCTTCCAATCGATACCACCCAGACTGACCAATTGAGCGCGGTGCAGCAACAGCGCCAGAGTCGCCGTGTGCAGCAGGATGGCGATGTTCGACGCCACCGCCAGCCCGGTCACGCCCATCTCATGCTGGCAGAACCAATAGACCGGGATGGATACCAGGGTCACGGTGGTGGCGGCGACCATCGGCAGCACGCTCTGCCCGGCGGCATAGAACGCGCGCGCGTAGAGCCCCTGCACTGACCAGAAGACGAGCGCGAGTGAGAACCACATGAAGAAGGCCGCGGTGCCGAGGGTGTCCGCCATTTCGAACTGTCCCCGGCGGAACGCGACGTCCACGATCGGCACTGCGCCGGCGACCATCCAGGCCGACGCCAGCAGCGACAGCGCCCCCAGCTTGGTGATGGAGTTGTTTACCGTCGCCGCGTACTGTTCCCGCTTCCCTTCTGAGTACAGCCGCGCGAAGAACGGCAGCGACGCGATGCCTGCCGCCTGCCCCAGCATCCCGGCCGGGACCTGCAGCAGGCGCTTGGCGTAGTTGATGCGGGTAATGGCGCCGTCGCCGCCGGAGGCGAAGTAGCGCATGATCCAGTCGTCGGCCAGGATGACCGAGACGCCCAGCATCAGCGGCACTGACATCCGGAACCACTCGCGGAAGGCCGGGTCGCGCGGCTGAAACAGGAAGCGGAAGCGGATGCCGGACTGCGCCGCGCCCAGGGCGTTCATCAGGAACGGCCCGGCGAAGCTCCCGGCGAGCGCTCCCAGTGCCAGCGCCATGATGCCCAATTGCGCGCCCAGGAAGACGCCGCCGGCGATGATGAACACGGTGTAAAGGATGGGCGCGAAGGCGGGAATGAAGAAGCGCCGCTGCGTCTGCTGCACCGCGGCGACGACGCCGCCGACCACGAAGAACAACTGCGCCGGCAGCAGCACGCGCGTGAGCGTAATACAAAGCTCGCGCTGCTCGGCGGTGAAGTCCGGGAACATGAAGGCGACGAACCAGGGCGCCGCGAGTTCCGCGACGACGACCAGCGCCACCAGCCCTACGCTCAACACGCTGACGATGATGGAAAAGGCGCGGCTCGCCTCTTCTTCCTTCTTCTGCGCGAGGTAGCGGGTGTAGATGGCGATGAAGCTGATGGAGATGGCGCCGCCGCTGGCCAGGTGATTGATGAGGTCGGGCAGGGTGAAGGCGGCGACGTAAGCGTCGGTCACCGGCCCGGCGCCGAAGGCGTAGGCGACGTAGGCGTCGCGCAGGTAGCCGACTACGCGCGAGAGCATGGTCGCCACCATCAGGAGCATCGCCGCGGAGAGCACCGAGTGCTCGCGCGAGGGCAGGAAGAGTCCGGCGAAGCGCGCCAGCAAGCCTCTCTCTTCCGCGTTCTCCGCCATTGCGCTTGATTCTACCCTGATTGCCCGCGCGGGCCGGTAACCATCCGTAGACATCCGCGGAGGCAGCGTTTACCCTTGCGCGCATGAAAACCCGCTGCCTCGCCGCCTTCGTCCTCGCCTTTGCCCTTGCCGCTGTCGCGCAGACGGCGCCTCCGGAGCGGCACCTGGTGAAGCGCGCCGTCTTTGACGCCATTGCCAACGAGTACTCCGGCGAGATGGCGCAGGAGTACACGCGCCAGATCATCCAGTACCACCGCATCCAGGGCAGCCCGATGATGGCGGACTCCGCCAAGCTGGTGCTGGAGCGGCTGAAGCAGCTCGGCATCGAGGCCAAGCTCGAGACCTTCCCCTCCGACGGCAAGATCAAGTACCAGACGCACATCTCGCCGATGTCGTGGGACATGCGCGGCGGCGAGCTGTGGGTGGAGTCGGCCGGCGGGCAGGCGGACTTCCAGCCGTACCGGCTGTGCCGTTACGCCGATGTGCCGATGTGCGTCTCCACATACTCCAAGCCGGGTGAATGGTCGGGCGAGCTGGTGGACGTGGGCCGCGGCCTCTCCGACAAGGACTATGAGGGCATCGACCTGAAGGGCAAAGTCGCGCTGGCATCCGGCTACGCGGCGAACGTGGTCCGGAAGGCGGTGCTGAAGTATGGCGCGGTCGGCGTGGTGATCTATCCCTCGGCCACCGACCGGCCACAGTATCCCGACCTCATCCGCTACAACGGCATCTGGCCGCGTGCGGAGGAGTACGAGAAGACCAGCGGCGGCTTCCAGATCTCCGCCAACCAGTACACGAAGCTGAAGTCATTGATGCGCAGCGGGCCTGTGCGCGTGCGGGGCAAGATCGACGCCACGCTCGGCGCCGGGACGATGACTCTGGTCCACGCCTACATCCGCGGGACGAAAGACCCGCAGCAGGAGGTGATGGTCACCGCGCACCTCGACCATCCCAAGTGGAGCGCCAACGACAACGCCAGCGGCTCCGGCGGCATGGTGGAGCTGGCGCGCACGCTCAAAGCGCTTATCGATGCGAAGAAGATCCCTGCGCCGGAGCGCTCCATCCACTTCATGTGGATACCCGAGTTCTTCGGCACGATGGCCTACGTCACGCATCATCCGGAAGCGCGCCGCTGCGGCGAGTGGGACGACCCGCGCAAGCCCAGGCCGTGGACCGAAAAGGACCCGTGCATCATCGCCAACATTAACCTGGACATGATCGGGGAGGACACGGTCAAGACCAACTCGCGCTTTTACGCCACGCGCACCCCGGACTCCGTGCCCTCGTACCTCGACGCGCTGCTCACCGACGTGATGCAGCAGACGCGCAGCGCCAACCTTTACGCGCCTTCCGGCACGCGCAATTACTGGCAGCCGGAGATGATCGACTACACCCAAGGTAGCGACCACGACATCTTCAATGGCCTTGGGATCCCATCTTCGATGTTCGGCCACGACCCGGACTGGACGCACCATTCCAGCGAGGACAACATCGACAAGACCGACCCCAGCGAATTTCGTCGGGTGGGGACAATGGCGGGAGCTGCGGTATGGTGGATGGCGGCGTTGGATTCTCCCTCCGCGTTCGACATTGCCACTTCACACCTTACTGCGCGACTGGAGGAACGCCGAGCGCGTGCAAAAGCAAAAAGAATTCATCAGAAGTACTCTTGGGACCAGTCTGTGCTAGACAACGTCGACACAGCGTTAGCGACCCGAATCAGGAAACACCACGATAGGGCAACAGCTTCTCGACAAACTTCTGGCGCTGGGATCCCAACATTACCTTGGATAGCGGACAGGTTCCGGGAAGGCCTCGCATTCGAAGGCTCAGGAGGTCCGCGCCGCCTAACCCTGCTGCCCATTTACGGCGCCGCCTTCGAGCCGATCGCCAGTGACGACAAGAAATGGTGGGACGAGCAGAGCGCCCACATCGCCCGCGTCGGCGAAGGCCTGGCGACCGAGCCCGACTTCGGCCTGGTCGTCTACGAAGCCGTCAACTTCATGGACGGCAAGCGCAGCACGAAGGACATCGCTGCTTTGCTTTCTGCGGAGTACCTGATGGACATCGACCAGGCCTGGGTGGACCGGCTGGTCGACATTCTGGAAAAGCACGGCCTGGTGACTACCAAACCCTAGCAAGCGTCTGATCTGAGCGCGCGCCATGCCCCTCCGGAGGGGCGACAGCGCTAGTCTCTCGTCCACTTACCGCCCTGTTTGTAGACAGTTCCGCCCTTCATGACGAAGCTGACCTTTTCCATCACCGTCACGTCCTTTAACGGGTCGGCATCCACGGCGATGATGTCGGCGAACTTGCCCGCTTCGATCGTTCCCACATCCTTATCGCGCTTGATGGCCGCGGCCGAAGTCGCGGTCGCCGCGCGCAGGGCCTGGGCCGGCGTCATGCCGAACTTCACCATGTAGGCGAACTGCTTCGCGTTGTCGCCATGGGGATAGACACCCGCATCCGTGCCGAAGGCCATCTTGGCCCCCGCGCGGAAGGCCTTTTCGAAGTTCTCCCGCTGCGTGCGCCCCACCAGTTTCTCTTTCTCCACGAACTCCTGCGGGATCTTGAACTCGATGGCCTTGCCCAGGATGTAATCGTCGTTGTAGATGTCCATCACCAGGAAGGTGCCGCGCTCCTTCGCCAGGCGGATGCCCTCGTCGTCGATGAAGCTGCAATGCTCGATGGTGTCGATGCCCGCGCGTATGGCGTTCTTGATGCCCTCGGCCCCGTGGGCATGCGCCGCGATGGTGCGCCCATGCGCATGCGCCTCGTCGGCCGCCGCCTTCAGCTCCTCCGGCGTGTACTGCGGCGCGCCCGGGTTCGTGCCCTTGGAGAGCACGCCGCCCGTGGCCAGGATCTTGATGGCGTCCACGCCGTACTTCACCTGCGCGCGCACGGTCTGCCGCACCTGGTCCGCGCCGTCGGCGATGCCAAAGTCCCGATGCTCGGGGAACATCATGACGCTTACTTGCGGCGCGTAGTTGTTCAGGTCGCCGTGCCCGCCCGTGATCGAGATGCCTGGCCCGGCGGCGACGATGCGGGGCCCCGGGATGAAGCCTTCGTTGATCGAGTTCCGCAGGTCGACGGCCAGGAACGGCGCTGAACCCACATCGCGCACCGTGGTAAAGCCCGCAGCCAGCGTCGTCTTAGCATTGAGCACGCCCGCGAAGGCCGAGTGGAAGGGCGTGTCCTTGAAGTTGTAGATCTCGTCGTACCGGTCAGCCCGCGAACCCAGGTGGGTGTGCAGGTCGATGAGCCCGGGCAGCACCGTGGCGTTCGAGAGGTCGATGACGTTCGCTCCCGCGGGGATCTTGATCTCGGCGGCGGCGCCCACCTGCTTGATGCGGTCGCCCTCGACGACGATGACCATGTTGGTCTTCATTGCGTCGCTGGTCGAATCGAAGAGGCGCCCGGCCTTGATGTAAGTGAGGGGCTTGGAAGCGGGGGCCTGGGCCGAAGCGGACATACTGAAAACCAGCAGGCAGAGTACGAAGAGAGCTTTTTTCATGCAGTAGGGCCTTTGGACAAAGGAGATGAATTGGCGCCTGAAAGTGTCATTGCGCCCGCAAGCCTGTGTCAAGTTGGCGCGCTACTTCTTTTCGCTGGGAGCGATGCGGCGCAGTTCGTCCATGAAATTCTGCACCATCACCAGCTTGTCGTGCTTTTCAGCGGCCTGGCCCTGGGGGTTCTTCAGCACAGCAAAGCGCTTCCCATCGGGGTGCAGGGCAAGATTACGCGTGAACTGGACTACTAGTTCGATCTCTGACCAGGGCTTGGGCTTGTCTGCCTGCAACGAACCTCCGGCCGTTTTATATTCGGCGACCATGATGCCGCCGCTATTGTTGCGGTAGAGAAGCTGTTTGCCGTTGCTTGACCAGGTGGGGTGGTTTCCGCCCTCGTTGGAGACCTGCCATTTACCGTCGCCGCCGAGGAAAGGCCGAACATAGACCTCGCTGCGTCCCGTCTCGTTCGATGCGTAGGCCAGCCACCGCCCGTCCGGTGAGAAGGCAGGCCACATCTCATTAAAGGAGCTGTTGAGGAAGACGTAGGGCTTGCCCGGCTTCCATCCGGCTTTCTCGTCGCCCTCCAGGGGCAGGATCATGACGTCCAACCCAGTCTTGGGGTCGGCCTCCATGAAGGCCAGGAACTTGCCGCTCGGGTGCCAACCACTTGGCAGTTGCGGGTTCCTGCTCTCGGTCAGCCGTTGCGCATCTCCCGTCCCGTCGGAACGACCCCAATAGAGGTTGAGGGGCCCATTCCGGCCGGACCCGTACGCGATCCAGCGTCCATTGGGCGTCCACGCGGGCAGATTATCGACTTCGGGCGCGAAGGTGAGTCGCGTAAGGGTGTCGCGCTTCCAGTCGTACACATAAACGTCGGGCGATTTCCCCGGCTCGGAAAGGTGTACGGCCAGCCGGGTACCATCAGGAGAGAACTGGGGGGCGTCATAGGCAGCCATCCCCTTGCGGAGCGGCGTGACCTTGCCATCAGGGTCGAGCCACTGGATCTCCGTAAGATTGCCGGTAGCTTTGCCGGCCGCATAGATCAGCGTCCCGACCGGGGAAACCGCAAATTGCGCTGACCCGGTGCTGGAGTCAGTGACCACGCCCTCCACCGCGGGTACCGCCTTACCGTTGGCGGCCAGCCGCTTCAGGTCAAAGGGCACCGCAAAAAGCGTGCCCTCGTGCATATACATCACATGGCCGCTGGGGAGGTAGCGACCGAAGCTTCCGCCTTGCGCCACCGTTTGTTGTTTGCCCGTCTCCATGGAATAGACCGCGATGCGCGCGTTATCAAACCCTTCGCCGGCGTTATGCGCGGTGAACAGCACCGCCTTCGCGCCGGGCAGGACCTGGGGCCAGCGATGGGTGATGTCACCTGCCGCCTTATCCAACTGGGTAAGCGGCTCCGGCTTGCCTCCGGCAGCGTCCACGCGCGAGAGGCCTTCACGGTTCCCGAGCGCGGCTACGATCTTGTTGTCACTGCCCCAACTGCCGCCGCGATTGTTGGCCGCGTCGCACAGCGTGACTACCGCCCCGCCCTGGAAGGAGACTTTCTTCAGCTTGCCATCGGCGAAGAAGGCGAGCCAGTCGCCATCGGGAGAAAAGAAGGGGTCGCGTGCGCCCTCGGTGCCCGCCAGGGCCGTGGCCTTTAGCTGGTCGAGCGGTCGGACGTAGAGCTGGCGCGTGCCGCCCGTGCGGCCAATAAATGCCAGCCGCTTGCCATCCGGCGAAAGCGCCTCGGAGCCGGTGATGGCGAAGTCCAGCGAAGTGTCGGCGCCGATGTCCACGCTGAGCCGTACGGGCTCCTTGATTTCGTGCGTCTGCCAGGGCCGCCAGAGCGCGAGTCCTGTTGCCAGCAGTAGAACGCCGGCTACGGCCCAGGGCATCCACGGAAAGCGAGATGGCGGTGCGGCTGCCACTTTGGCTTCGCCTGCGGCCGGCAGTTCCGAGATCAACTGCAGTTGCAGCTTAAGGTCGTGCGCGCTCTGGATGCGGAGTTCGGGGTCCTTTTCCAGGCAGTGGTTCACTACCCGCTCCAGCGGCGCCGGCACGTCGCCCTTGAGCGAGCGCACGGGCTTCGGCTCCAGCGCCAGGATGCTGGCGACGATGCTGGCTTGGGTCTTGCCCTCGAAGGCGCGCGCGCCGGTCAGCATCTCGTAGAGCACCAGTCCGAAGGAGAAGATGTCACTGCGCGCGTCGGCCTCGCGGCCTTCGATCTGCTCTGGCGCCATGTATTGCACAGTGCCGACGATCGAACCTACGGAGGTCAGCGGTGTCGCGGGGCTGCTCCTCGTCATGGCCGCGGCAAAGACCGATTGCGACGGCGAACTGCCGGCCGAGGCCGCAAAGGCCGCGCCATTTCCCTTCGCCAGTCCAAAATCCAGCAGTTTGGTCCCGGACTTGGTCAGCATGATGTTGCCGGGCTTGAGGTCGCGATGGGTGATCCCCGCGCGATGCGCCTTGTCGAGCGCATCGGCCACTTCGATGGCGATCTTCCAGAACTGGTCGAGCGGCAACGGGCCGCGCTTGAGCGGGTCGGAGAGGGTCTCGCCTTCGAGGTACTCCATCACCAGGTAGTCGGTGCCGCTCTCGGTGCCCACGTCATAGAGTACGCAGATGTTGGGGTGCTGCAGGGCGCTGATAGCGCGGGCTTCGCGCTCGAAGCGCTGCTTCAGGTCGGGATTCTCGGAGAGGGCCGCCGACAGCACCTTGATGGCGACCGTGCGGTCGAGGCGGGTGTCCCGCCCGCGATAAACCTCACCCATGCCGCCGGCTCCGATCGCCGACACCACCTCATAGGGGCCCAAGCGGGTTCCTGCGGAAATAGCCATTTGTTCACCGGAAGAAAGGTTCGCGCATTCTAGCGTGAAAGCCCCGGGTCACCAAGAAGAAACACCGCCCTGCCCCGCGCAACTTTTCCGCTGCCTGGAGGTTTCTATCCCCAAGACCGGCGCACAGCGTCAGGCAACAGAGGAGATTGGCAATGAATAAGATCAGCAGATGGATGTTGGCCGCTGCGGCGTGCCTGACGCTCGGTGTCGCGTCGTTGGCCGCCCAGACCAGCGAAGCGGCCCCGGCCCCCAAGACGGAAGGCCAGACCGAGGGCCAGAAGTTCGAGAAACACCGCGGCATGCATCGCAAGATGGCGCGCATGCATGGCAAGCACGGCATGATGCACATGTCGGAGGAGCTGGGCCTCACCGACGCGCAGAAGACCCAACTGAAGGGGATCCACGAGCAGCAGCGCGCCAAGGCCCGCGAGCTGCATGAGAACGAGTCGCTGACCAAAGAGCAGAAGATGGAGCAGATGAAGGCGCTGCGGGAGTCGACCAAGACCCAGGTGCACGGCGTGCTCACTGCCGAGCAGCAGACCAAGCTCTCTGAGATGAAGGCGCAGCGGAAGCAGCGCATGCAGGAGCGCAAGGAGCGCTGGCAGAAGCGCAGGTCAGAAGGAACCACCACACAGCAGTAAGCAACCAGGATCTGGGGTGAGGGCAAAGGGGACGCGATGAGCGTCCCCTTTTTTAGTGTGGGCGGTCTCCGGATCCCGCGCCCGGTTCGCGCCGGTGCCGGTTGCGGTGCTCCGCGCGGGCCGAATGCTTCGTCGGGTCCTCGCTTGCCATCTTTTTTAGCTCACGCTCGCGCACCGTCTCGGCGCCGTATTGCTCCACGTCCGCTTTGAGCATCTCCAGCAGCTCCAGCAGGTAGCGGATGTGCTGGCGCTCGCCGACGCTCTCCGCGTCATGCCGGAAGCGCGGCAGGAACATCAGGTGTAGGTCTTCGATGGGTCGCTGGAACTCCGGCTGGTACTCGTCGTCGATGTGGGCGATGGCGAAGTTGTGCACCACCTCCCAGTCGACGAGCTTGTCGAGGTAGGAGCGCACCAGCAGTTCGAATCTGTCGATGGGGAACGGGGGCGGAGAGGATTGCGGGGCCTTATCCATGAAGTCTGATACCGGCTTACCTCTTGCTTAAGATGCTTTCGACCCGGCGCAGGTCTTCCTCCGTGTCCACGCCGACGGTGTCATATTGCGTCTCCTGCACATAAATATCAATGCCATTCTCGAGGAAACGGAGCTGCTCCAGGCGCTCGCTGCGCTCCGGCGCCGACTCCGGCAGCGTGCAGAAGCGCTCCAGCGCGGCCTTGCGGTACGCGTAAAAGCCCAGGTGCTTCATGTAACGGAAGCTCTTCGTCTGGTCGCGGTCAAAGGGAATGGTGGCGCGGGAAAAGTACAGCGCGCGACCGCTCGCCGCGGTGACTACCTTTACTGCATTGGGATTGGCCACATCGGCGGCCGGGCAAGGGGTCATCACGGTTGAGACCTGGACCTCGCTGCGGCGCATCGGCTCGAGCAGCGCGTCGATGTGCTCCGGGCGCGCGAGCGGCTCATCACCCTGCACGTTCACATAGACGTCCGCCGCCACCGTCTGGGCTACCTCATGCACGCGGTCGGTCCCGCTGCGGTGCTGGTCGCTGGTCATCTGCGCGCGCCAGCCGTGCTTGGCGCAGACCTCCATGATCTCCGGCGAATCCGTGGCCACGATGACTTCGCTGAGCTGCTTGCATCCCTGGGCCGCGGCATAGACGTGCGCCAGCATGGGCCGGCCCGCGATCTCACGCAGGATCTTGCGGGGCAGGCGCGTTGAGGCGATGCGCGCCGGGATGATGGCCACTACTTTCATGGGTCCGCCCGGCCATTTTACAGGCTGTGACGCCGGACACATCGCTTCCCCGGCCTTCTGTGCCATGATTTAGACTGCTTGCCTACAAACAGCCTATGAAACGCCAGCTTGCCGCCCTGTTGTTGTTGGCTTCGTCCCTGCTTTGGGGACAGGCCTCGCCCGAACGCTATGCCAAAGATGTGACCACGCTGGCCGCTCCCAACATGCAGGGACGCGGCGCCGGTACCCGTGGACTGGACCGCGCGCGCGACTACATCCAGAAGCGCTTTGCCGCGCTCAAGCTGCAGCCCGCCGGCACCCAGGGGTATCTGCAGCCTTTCACCGTCACCACCGGCGCCAAGCTGAACCCCGGCAACCAGATGTCGGTCCGCATCAATGAAAAGAAGGAGTCCTTTGCCATCACGCGGGACTTCATCCCCTTCAGCTTCTCCGCTAAACGCGACGTCCAGGGCCCGATCGTCTTTGCCGGGTACGGCATCACTGCGGCTGACCAGAACTACGACGACTACTTCCACTTTGACGTGAAGGACAAGATCGTGGTCCTGCTGCGCTACGAGCCGCCCAGCCTGACGAAGAAGGCCGGGCAGCGCACCGGTCATGCCCAACTGGTGAACAAGGCCATCAACGCGCGGAACCGCGGCGCCAAGGCCGTCATCCTGGTCAACGGCAAGCTGGGCGAAAAAGAAGAGGACATCCTGCCCCGCTTCGGTTCTTTGGCCGGGCCGGAAGACATCGGCATCGTGATGGTGCAGGTGAAAAACTCCATCGCCGATAAATGGCTGCAACTGGCGGGCAAGTCGCTGGCCAAGGTCCAGGAAGAGATCGACGCCTCGAGCACGCCACAGTCGTTCGCCCTGCCGGACACGGCGTGGGCAATGGTGAAGGTCGACCTGGAGCGCGTCTCCGCCACGGTGAGCAACGTGGCCGCGTACCTGCCCGGGCAGACCGACGAATACATCATCCTGGGCGCGCACTACGACCACCTCGGCTATGGGAACGGCAGCTCGCTGGCGCCGTCGATGATCGGCAAAGTGCATCACGGCGCTGACGACAACGCCAGCGGCTCCTCCGGACTGCTGGAACTGGCGCGCATCCTCTCCGAGAAGAAAGACCGCAAGCGCGGCGTTCTCTTCCTCGCCTTTGCCGCCGAAGAGATCGGCTTGCTCGGCTCCAATTACTGGGCCAACCATCCGACCAAGCCGCTGAACAACGCGGTCGCCATGCTGAACATGGACATGATCGGGCGCATCAAGCCTGATGGGCGGCTCTTCCTGGGCGCGACCGGCAGCGGCAGCACCTTCAAGGCGACCCTCGAACAGCTCGCGCCGAAGCACCCGCAGCTCAAGCTGGAGACGTCGGGCGCGGGCTCCGGCTCCAGCGACCACCTTTCGTTCCTCGCCAAGCAGGTGCCGTCGCTCTTCTTCTTCTCCGGGCTGCACGGCGACTATCACAAGCCTTCAGACACCGCGGAGAAGATCGAGGCCGCGCAGGCGGCCCGGCTGCTGGACTTCATCGCCGACCTCACGCTCACACTGGACCGCAGCGAGCGCGCGCAGTTCATCCGCGTGGAAGAGCCGCGCCCGGTCAGCGCCGCGGGCGGCAGCGGCTATGGCCCGTGGTTCGGCTCCGTGCCGGACATGGCGGAGAATGCCGGCGGCGTGAAGTTCGCCGATGTGCGTCCTAACTCGCCCGCCGAAAAGGCCGGCCTCAAGGCCGGGGACGTAATGACCCAGTTCGGCGACAAGCCCATCAAGAACCTGTACGACTTCACCTACGCACTGCGCCAGTACAAGATCGGTGACACGCTGGACGTCACCGTGCTCCGCGACGGCAAACCGCTCACCGTGAAGGTCACCCTCGAACAAAGGAAATAACCCGCACCCATGAAGCCACTGGTCCTCTTGCTCACGGCCGCAGTGTTGGCCGCCGCCCAGCAGCCGTCTTCCGCTCCCGCGAAGTCCCTCGAACTGCCGCAGGAGAAGCACCTGCGCAACGTCCGGCAGATCACCTTCGACGGTGAGAACGCGGAGGCCTACTTCTCCGCCGATGACAAATGGATCAGCTTCCAGCGCACTGCGCAGCTTGGCGGTTGCGACCAGATCTTTGTGATGAAGGTCCCGCACGACCTGAAGAAGGAGAAGCTCGACCCGCCGAAGATGGTCTCCACCGGCAAGGGCAAGACGACGTGCGCGTATCTTTTCCCCGGCGCAAAGAAGCTGGTCTATTCGTCAACCCACCTCAGCGACGAGAAGTGCCCGCCCCGCCCGGACTACTCGCGCGGTTACGTCTGGCCCATCCACAACACCTATGACGTCTTCGTCGCGGGCCGCAACGGCAAGAACCTGAAGCAGCTCACCACGACGCCGGGTTACGACGCCGAGGCCACCATCCGGCGCGATGGCAAGAGCATCGTCTTCACCTCCACGCGCGATGGCGACCTGGACATTTACACCATGGATGCCGACGGCAAGAACGTGAAGCGCCTGACCAACGAGATCGGCTATGACGGCGGGCCGTTCTTCTCTGCTGACGGCAAGAAGATCGTCTATCGCTCGCACCGTCCGACGGACCCGAAGGACGTCGCTGACTACCAGGCGTTATTGAAGGAGGGGCTCATCCGTCCGACCAAGCTGGAGATATGGGTGATGGACGCCGACGGCTCGAACAAGCGCCAGGTCACGAAGAACGGCAAGGCCAACTTTGCGCCATTCTTCCATCCGGACGGCAAGCGCATCATCTTCTCGTCGAACATGGACGACCCGCGCGGCCGCAACTTCGACGTTTACATCATCAACGAGGACGGCACGGGCCTGGAGCGCGTCACCCACAGCGCGGATTTCGATGGCTTCCCCATGTTCAGCTCCGACGGCAAGCGGCTCATCTTCGCCTCCAACCGCAACAGCGCGAAGCCCGGCGAGACGAACCTGTTCCTCGCCGACTGGGTGGACTAGCGCCTAGACGATCATCTTGCGGAAGCCGCGTGCGGCCAGCAGCAGGATGACGATGCCCATCACTGCCAGCACCAGCGCGTCTATCCACAGGTCCATGAAGCCGGCGCCGCGCAGGATGATGCCGCGCGCAATGTCCATCATGTAAGTCGCCGGCAGCAGGTAACTCATGCCGTAGAACAGCCACGGCATGGTGTCGCGCGGGAAGATGTAGCCCGAGAGGAAGATGGTGGGCAGCATGATGCCCATCGAGCGCTGCATCGCGTCGTTCTGAGAGTTCGCCTTCGCGGAGATGAGCATCCCCAGGGCCAGATGCGCGAACATGTAGAGCGTTGCCAGCGCGTACAGCAGCACTACGCTGCCGTGGATGGGGACGAAGAACGCATAGCGCATGAACAGCAGGATGAGGGTCATCTCGATCATCGCCAGCGCGAAATACGGCATGATCTTGCCCATCATGAGCCCCAGCGGACGCACCGGAGTGACGAAGAGCTGCTCCAGGGTGCCACGCTCCTTCTCCCGCACGATGCTGAACGCCGTCAGCATGGTGGTGACGAACAGCAGTAGCACCGTCATCAGCCCCGGCAGGAAGAAGTTGGGCGAACGCGAATCGGGATTGAACATCACCTTGGGCCGCACATCGATGGGCAGTTGCACGCCGGGTGGCATCACCCGCCGCAGCGACTCGTCCAGCCCGATGGCCTGGGCCACGTTCATCGTCTGCCCCGCCACGCTTGAGTCTGACCCGTCCACCATCACCATGATCTGCGCGGTTTCGCCGCGCAGCAGTTGCCGGTCGAAGTCATACGGGATCTTCACGCCGACCTTCGCCCGCCCGGCTACCAGCTCCTGCGTCAGCTCTTTGTCGGTGTAGACGTACTTATAGATCTTGAAGGTATCGGAGTTGCGGAAGCGGTCGAGTAGTGCGCGGCTCTCCTGGCTGCCGCGGATGTCGCCCTCGCGCTGCATGATGCCGGTCTGGTCATAGATCACCGTCTTCACCTGGCGAACGTTGGTGTCGATGGCGTAGCCCAGGATGATCATCTCCACGATGGGGATCGCCAACGCGAAGCTGATGGCCATCGAGTCCCGCCGCAGGTGGAGCTGCTCCTTATAGAAGATGGCCTTGAAGCCGCGGAACGGATTATCCAGCTTGAAGAAGTCGCGGAAACTCATGGCGTGACTCCTTCGCGCTCCGCCTGCGCCTTGTAGGTCAGCTCCACGAAGACGTCTTCCAGGTCGGGCGCCAGCGGACGGATCTCCTCCGGCTGGATCCCGGCATTGATAAGTTCGCGCTCCAGCTCGCCCTTCTGGATGCGGTCGTCCATCAGCGCGTGGATGGAACGGCCGAAGATGGTCGCCGAGCGGACGAATGGAAGCTGCCGCGCGCGCCGCAGCGACGTCGTCACGTCCTTCACTGCGATCTCGAAGCGGTGCGTGCCGGGCGGATTGATGTCCGGCATCTCGCGCAGCGATTCCGGCGTGCCGTCCGCAATGATCTTGCCGTAGTAGATGTAAGCGAGGTGCGAGCAGCGCTCGGCCTCGTCCATATAGTGCGTGGTCACGAAGAAGGTGATGCCCTGGCCGCTCAGGTCGAAGAGCAGGTCCCAGAGCTTGCGCCGCGCCACCGGGTCGATGCCCGCGGTCGGCTCGTCGAGGTAGACGATCTTGGGGTTGTGCAGCATGGCGCAGCTCAGCGCCAGCCGCTGCTTCCACCCGCCGGAGAGCTTCCCTGCAAAGCGGTCCTTGTAGGGCTCGATGGCGTTGCGCTGCATGGTCTCTTCTATCTTGCGCGCCGCATCGGCGCCCTTCAGCCCGTATATCTGCGCGTAGAACTTCAGGTTCTCCATGACCGTGAGGTCGTCATAGAGCGAGAACTTCTGGCTCATGTAGCCGATGCGCAACTTCACTTCGTCGGGGTTCTGCGTCACGTCGATGCCGTCGATCACGCCGCGGCCCGCCGTCAGCGGCAGGATGCCGGTCAGCATCTTGATGACGGTGGTCTTGCCCGACCCGTTCGGGCCCAGGAAGCCGAAGACCTCACCCGGCGCCACCTGGAAGCTCACGCCGTCCACGGCGGTGAAGTTGCCGAACTTGCGGACCAGCTGGTCCGCCACGATCGCCGGCGTCGCCGTCATTTGCCTGCTCCCGCGTCTGCCTGGAACCGCACGTCCGCGTTGACGCCCGCGCGCAGCCGGCTCCCCTGGTTCTCCACGCGCAACTTCACGCCGATGACCTGGTGCTCGCGCTCTTCGCGCGTCTGCACGTTGCGCGGCAGGAACTCGGCCTGCTGCCGGATCTGCTCCACTGTGCCCTTGAAGGTCTCGTTCGGAAAAGCGTCCACGATCACCTGCGCCGTCTGGCCGATCTTCACGCGGCCGATCTCGCCCTGCGGCACAAAGACGATGACGTAGAGTTGGTCGGCCTCCAGCAGCTTGGCCACCGGCGAATTCGCGGGCAGCAAGTCACCCGGACGCAAGTCGAGCACCTCGACGATCGCATTCGCGGGCGAGCGCACTTCGCGCTCGGCATACCGCGCCTCAGCCAGCTTCAGCTCGCCTTCCGCGCGCTGCAGGTCGGCGCGCGCCGCGGCAATGTCCTCAGAGCGGAAGCCGCGCTCCACCAGGTTGGTCTGCGCCTTCGCCGCCTGCGCCTGCGAACGGGCGACAGTGATCGCGTGCTCCGCGCTGTTGGCCGCGGCCATCGCCATCTTGTAGCGGTTCTCCGCCGCGTCGCGCTGCTCGCGCGAGACCACGCCCTCCTGCGCCAGGCGCTGATAGCGCCGGAACTCGGTCTCCGCATTGGCGGCGTCTGCTTTCGCGCGCTCGGCCGCCGCCATCGCCTCAGCCACGGCATGCTCGCGCGATGCGCCCTGCGACCGCGCTTCCGCGATCTCTTCCGGACGGTTCCCGCGCTCCATCTTGGCCAGCGTTGCCTGGGCCTGCGCCAGGCGTCCGCGCGCCTGCAGCAACGCAGCGTAGAGCTCCGCGTCGTCGAAGGTGACCAGCAACTGGTCTTTCTGCACGCGGTCGCCTTCAGCGACGAGCACCTGCGTGATGCGCCCGCCGACCTTGGACCCGACGGTGATGTTGCGCGCCTCGAGCGTGCCCGACGCGGTGAGAGAGTGGTCGCGCTGGAACCACGCGCGCACGCTGAAGCCTGCGGCCACCGCGACCACTACCAGGGTGATGATGATGATCCTTGCCTTCACTTTTTTGTTCCGCCTTGCTTGTTCGTTAGGCCCTTTTCCGTGGCGATGCCGCGCCAGAAGATGTCTAGCGAGCGCTCATGCCAGGCCATCAGGTCGCTCGGCTTGGACGCCGCCCATATGAAATTCGTCCCGAAGATGGTGTGCTGCAGGCAGCGCGATACCTTTTCCGGATCCAGCTCCGGCCGGATCTCGCCCAACTCCTGCCCCCTCGCCACGATGATCCCCACCCGTTCCCGGCCTTTGGCGAGGACGCGCGTGAACAGTTCGAAGAGCATCTTGTTGTTCAGCGCCAGTCCGAGCAGGCTGCGCAGCATGATCTGGCTGCGCCCGGGGCCGGCGGCCAGTTCCTTGGCCATCTCGATCATCACCGGACGTATCGAGGCCGCCGTTTGCGCGCGCTCGACGGCGCGGTCCAGGATGCCCATCTGCCTCTCAGCCAGGGCGGAGAAGATGGCTTCCTTCGACGGAAAGTAGTTGAAGAACGTTCCCTTGCCTACGTCGGCGGCCTTCGTGATCTCTTCCACCGTCGTGTCATGGACGCCCTTGCGCTCGAAGAGCCGCATCGCGGCCTGGAAGATCTGGCGGCGCGTCTCTTCCTTGCGCCGCTCGCGGCGTCCCGGTTCTTTGGTTTGGCATTGTGTGACCATAAGTCAAATATGACTATCGGTCATTTATGAACGGGAGTCAAGTACGTTACTGAAGAGTCAACTTTTGGGCGGACGGATGGTCTGCGGATCTTGGGAGCCGGACTTGGGTGAGCCACCGCGATCTGGGAGGTTGAGCCTCTTCTTTAGCTCGGCCGTTCCGGGATCATCCGTGAACAGCGCAAGGGATTTGCCGGAACGGAATTCCAGTACTAACAGGCCATTCCAAAGCACTTTACTGTGAACAATGTCTTTGACGAGAAACTCTGTTCGCTTTCCGATCATTGAACGGTAATGAATCGTGGCTCCATCGATCCTGACGGATCTAACGAAGAAGTCTAGCAACATCAAAACAGCCACAAAGGGCCAGGAAAGCACGACGAGCTTCTTTACGGCGCCTGCCTCCCTCCAGACCTCAACGCGATGCTCGAAGAGCCCATATGTTACCAATCCAATGAAAATTGGGCCGGCCCAGCGATAGAAAGTCTTATTCGACGCCATCCAAAATCACCTCGACGAAATATCCCATGCTTTGTGGGTGGCCCACACCCGTCAATGGTAATCGCGAACGAAGGCTTAGATAGGTCAGCCTCAGAATACCTAATCCGGCTCGACCAGGAACTGCTCGAACTTTCCGTCCGTGGTCTCGAAGACCGAGATACGCAGCCGCTTGCCGCCGACGACCGGCCGGTAGCTCTGCAGGATGAAGCCGCCGCGCATGCGTCGCGGGCCGGGATTCATCTCCTTGGGCTCGCCGAGCGGGCCTAGCGTCTGGGCAAAGTCGCGCAGCGCGGTCTCGTTGAAATAGAAGTTCGCGTTGTCGGTGAAGCGCGACCGGTCGATCCTTCCCTGCTGCAGCTCGATGAATGCCTGTCGCACCTTGGCTTCGGAGTTGCGCGTCGCCGCGTCCGGCGGAAAGAGGATAGAAGTAATGCGGCCGGTGATGTCGCCGGCGCCGGAGGTCATCTGGTTCGTCAGCACCACGATGGCGACCTTCTCTTCGGGGTAGACGACGTTGTCGGCCACGAATCCCATGACCTCGCCGCTATGCGAGACGAAGTGCCGGCCCTGCGACATCCCGACCGCCAGTCCCAGCGCGTAGTTGGCCGGCGCGCCATTCGCGAGCACCTGGGTGCGCTGCAGCTCGCGATATGACTCCGGCTTGAGCAGCTTGCGCTCCATGAACGCGATGTTCCACCGCGCCAGGTCGCCGGCGGTCATCGCCAGTTCGCCGATCGCCATCAACCATCCCGCGCCTTCCTTCGTCGCCGGACGCGGCGGCCCCAGCGCGAAGCGCTCGTAACCGACCGGATCTGCCTCCGGCAGCTTCTGCGCGTCCACGCTCATCACGCTCTCGAGGTTCAGCGGCGTGAAGATGCGCTTCTGCAGGAAGGAGAAGAACGGCATGCCGCTCACCTTCTCCACGATCTGCCCGGCGATCACGTAGTTCGTGTTGCTGTACTGGTACTTTGTGCCGGGTTCGAAGTCGAGCGCCTTGCCCGCCCACTTCTGCATAATGTGCTCAGGCGTGGTGGGCTTGGCCATCTCCGGCGGCAGGTAGTCCTGCGGCCAGAAGTCCTGGTAGCCGCTGGTCATCGAAAGCAACTGCCGGACGCTGACCTCATTCGCGCGCGTGAGCTTGGGAAACCAGCGCGCGACTTTGTCATCGAGGCTGAGTTTGCCTTCTTCGGCGAGCATCAGGACCGCTACCGCGGTGAACTGCTTGCTGATGGAGCCGATGGCGTAACGCATCTCCGGAGTCGCCGGAGTGCGCGGCTCGACCTTGGCCAGTCCGTACGCTTGCGCGTAGGCCAGCTTGCCGTCCTTGACGACGGCGACCGACGCGCTCGGCACGCCGGATTTTTCCAGCGACTCCCTCGCTGCCTTGTCGATGGCGGCGCGGACGTCAGGCGAGAGCGTCGGTTCCTGGGCAAGAGCGAAGGCTGCCAGCAGCAGCCACGCGAGCGGAAGTACACGGCGGCGAAGGGATGTCATAGCCCACGCATTGTAAGGGAAGGCGCCCCGACTTTCGACCGTTGGGAGACCCAAGCGGTATCATGAGCGCCGCGGAGGGTTCCTATGCAGTGGCAGAAGACAGTGGCGACCCTGGCTCTCGTCTGTCTGGCCGGATGCTCCGGCGTCACTATCCGGGCGAAAGATATCGTCGTGGACAATCCAGCACAGGCGATCGCTGACGCCGAGAAGCTGATGGCCGACCAGCAGCGGGATCCGGATCGAACCAATCGCCTCAGCGTTGAGCAGGCTCCAGCGAGCCTTCGCATCAAGGAGCTGAAGTACGTGGAAGTCTTCCCGGACCACGTGAATCTTGTGGTCTACCGCGAGCCCGACGTCCAGCACGGCGCCCGCATCTGGAAGAAAGGTGCGACCCGTCCGCACGCCGACTATCCGACCAAGTATCCGGGTATCACCTTCTATCGCTATAACAGTGATCTGCCCGACGGCCCTGAGAACATCCCCTGATCACTTCTTGCCCGGTCCCATGATCACCACGCCCGGACGCTCGCCCGTGTGCCGCCCCTGTTCCAGCACCACCTTGCCGTTCACGATGACGTACTCGATGCCTTCGCCGTACTGGTGCGGGTTCTCGAAGGTCGCCTTGTCGATGACCTTGTTCTCATCCAGGATCACCACGTCGGCCTTCATGTCTTTCTTCAGCAGCCCGCGGTCGTGTATGCCCATCTGCTGCGCGGCCAGCGACGTCATCTTGCGCACGGCGTTCTCCAGGGTTATGACGTTCTGCTCGCGCACGTAGCGCCCCAGCACCCGCGTGAACGTGCCATACGAGCGCGGATGCGGCTTGCCGCTGCTCAGCCGCGAGTTGGGGTCGGCGTTGAGCGCGCTGCCGTCTGAGCCGACGCTCACCCAGGGCTGCTGCATCGCCAGGCGCACGTCATCTTCGTTCATGGCGAAGTACACCATGCCGATGTTGCCGCCCTCTTCGATGAGCAGGTCGGCAACGGTGTCGAATTCCGGCTTGTTGAGCGCCAGCGCAATGTCGGCGATGCTCTTCCCTTCCCACTTCTTGTTCGCGTCGGTGCGCATGCGCGCGACGATGGCCGACTTCCAGTCATTGCCGCTGCGTGCCATGCCCTCGGCGGTCGCTGCCCGTACTTTCTCGCGCTGCTCGGGGTCGCGCAGGCGTTCCAGCAGCTTGCGCGTGCCGCCGTCGTTGGCCCAATCGGGCAGCCGCGCCGTCAATCCTGTGCTGCTGGCGATGTACGGATACTGGTCCGCGTGGACCTCCACGCCCTGCGCGCGCGCGGCGTTGATCTGCGCGATGGCCTCGCCGATCTTGCCCCAGGAGTTCTTGCCCGAGACCTTGAAGTGCATGATGTGCACCGGCAGGCCGGCGTCGCGGCCGATGCGTATGGTCTCGTCGATCGCTTCCTTGATGCGCAGCCCTTCGCTGCGCATATGCACCGAGTAGATGCCGCCATACCGCGCCGCCACCTTCGCCAGCTCGATGATCTCTTCCGTCTTGGCAAAGCTGTTGGGCTCGTAGATGAGACCGGCGGAAAGGCCCATGGCGCCGTCGCGCATCGCCTGCTCGACCATCGCCTTCATCTTTTCCATCTCTTCCGGCGTGGGCGCGCGGTCGTCGTCGCCGACCACACAGTGCCGCACATCGCCCATGCCGATGAACGACGCCACATTGACGGACACTTTGTCCTTCTTCAGGCGCTTGAAATAGCCCTTGAAATCAGTCCAGTCGAGCCTGAGCGGGTTCGGGTCGGGAGGCGACGCGGGAGCTGCCGGCGTGCCAGCGGCAGCAGATGGGCTTGGGCTCGCGGGCGGCTCCGGTTGCGGACACCGCGGCGCGGCGGAGCCCGACTCGCCCAGGATCTCAGTCGTCACGCCCTGGCGGATCTTGCCCTGCGCCTCGCCTTCGCGCAGCAGGCTGATGTCGGAATGCGAGTGCATGTCGATGAAGCCGGGCGTCACCAGCTTGCCGCCGGCGTCTATCTCGCGCTTGCCCCGACCCTCCACGCGCCCCACGCGGGCAATCTTGTCCTTCTTGATGGCGACGTCGCCCTTGAACCACGGGTTCCCGGAGCCGTCGACGATGCGGGCATTGCGGATGACCAGGTCATAGTCTTCCGCGGACGCGGCCAGACACAGGAGTACGAAGCAAGCGAATAGGCGGAGCATGGGTGGGGATTGTAAACCAACGATGAAATGGTGGCAGGTGGTCGAAGCCGAGTTACGGCTGGTTCTCTGGTGACGCTTAGCGGGGACCCTGGCTGGTGCTCGCGATTCCCGGGATCAGTCGCATTCAGTCGGCGTTGATCCGTGCACCAGATTGTGGAGTCTTCATCAATCTTTCAGGCTCATAGCCTGCGGCGCGGATCTTCCCGAGGATGGCCGAATAAGTTTGCTCATCCAGGGAGGGCGTCCGGCTCAAGATCCAAAGGTATTTGCGGTCCGGTTCTCCGATGACGGCATAGCGGTAATCCGGGTCGAGGTCGATGATCCAGTAGTTGCCGAAGAACGGCCAGAAGAACGTCACCTTCAGCTTGGCGTTGGATCGCTTATCAACGACGCGCGCCGTCCCGCGAGCCGTCTTTACCTCCTGATTGCTCTGCTTGCAGGAGTTCAGGACTTCGATCTTTCCATCCTTCCGGATGGAATAATCAGCCATCGTATCCGCGACACAGTTCTTCTGGAACCGGTTCGGGTAACGGGCGATCTCGAACCAGCGTCCGACGTAACGCTGCAGATCCACATGCGCCACTGTTGTAAGAGACGCTTTGCCCTCCCGGCTCTGGCCCAGAGCTGCCGTAGCCAGCAAGACGCAGAGAGCAACCAACGGGAGACCGACTACCCAGACTGTCTTTGATTCTGTCACCGCTTCTTCTCCTGAAAGCCTGTCGCTCTTTCTGATCTTGCTGGAATACTGGTGGCGGCGGTAGGACTCGAACTTACGACCTACGCCTAGGGACAGCGCAGCTGTCCCGTCATAATAAGCCGAGACCGTCGCTCCTATTCGTCCTGCTGGAATACTGGTGGCGGCGGTAGGACTCGAACCTACGACCTACGGATTATGAGACCGTCGCTCTAACCACCTGAGCTACACCGCCACGGTTGGAAGGGAATGCTGCCCGGAGTGCGAGGCCGCTGGATCCGGCGAGTGCAGCAATATTGATTCTAAATGCCTCTGTTTGCACCGTCAAACCTCGGCTTTTGAGCCGCGCCCCTCGTACCAGACCAACAGCTCGATTGGCCTGCCGCATCCCATTTCCAGGAGGTGGTTGGTATGTCATTCACCATCTATTTCATCGGGTTTTTGATCGTGATCGCCGGGCTGGCGTATGGCGCCATGCTGCTCAAGGTGCCGACGGTGTGGATCGCCGTGGGGGTAGTCGTGCTGGTAGGCGCCGCGTTGGCGACGGGAGCCCGTACGACCCGCCAGAAGGACCCCGCGGCGTAGGCTGCGCCCAAGACGAAAAACACGCCCTAGCCGAAAACAAAGGAGCCGTGCGGCTGGCAGGGTGACGTGATGCGGAGGTGGCCATCATCACGCGCCGCTACGGCTCCTAAGCTTCTTTAACGCCGGGGACCGCCGCCGTTTTCCCAGCCCGTCGACGGCCCCAGCGCCTCAGCCATAGTGCCCGCTGACGGCGAGCACCGGGCATTTCGCATCGCGGACGACCTTGGCCAGCACTGACCAGGGCGCATGGTCCGCGAAGATCGGGTCATCGTGCGAACTCATCACGATGAGGTCGGCATTGTCCTGCACTGCGGCGCCCAGGATCTGCGTCGCCGGGTCTCCCAGCTCCGCCCGCACTTTCGGACGGCACCAGCATTCGGAATCCACCGGCAGCAGGTTGCGGAGTTGCCGGTAGGTCTCGAGCCGTGCCTCCTCGTCGAAGTGCTTGGCATCGCGCTCCACATGCAGCAGCGTCAGGTGCGAATCCATCTCCTCGGCCAGCGACACGGCATACTGGGCCGCCCGCAGTGAAGTCGGCGAGAGCCGCGTGGCGAAGACGATGCTGCGATACTGTATGGGCGCTATCCCCACCTTGGGCCCCGCGATCATCACCGGGCACGGCATGTGCCGCACGATGCTCTCGGCCTCCGAGCCCAGGAAAAGCTTCTCCATGCCCTTGCGGCCCGCAGTGCCGACGATGACCAGCTCAATGTGCTTTTCTTCGATGAACTTCCTCAGCTCCTCCACGATGGCGCCTTCCAGCACCACCTCGCGGTGCTTGAGCCCGGAGAGCAGCGGGTGATCGCCCAGCTCGCGCATCGACTCCTGCGCGCTGACCAGGCCCTGCTCCATCGTGGCGGGAGCCAGGCTCAGATCTGCCGCGTATGACGTCGGCATGGCCACGTGTACGAGGTAGACCCTCGATGCGAACCGCCGCGCCACTGCCACGCCCACGCGCAGCGCCTTCAGCGCATTGGCCGAAAAGTCCGTCGCCACCACGATGTTGCGGAAACGAACTCGGGAGCTCAGCAGGTGGACCTCATCCAGCTGTAACGTTTCGGGGTTCTCTTTGAGTACCGGCATAAGTCACTCTCCTGCGACCCGCACCTGGCTCTCTACTTCGCGCACGCCTTCCACCGACCAGGCCAGGTCTTGCACACGCGCCCACTGCGTCCGGTTGCGGACAGTTCCCCGTATCTCGACTCGCCCGTCATGCGCCACCACCCTCAGGTGCGCAAACCCGGCCGCAGTGAGCGCCTTCTTCATGTGAGCGCCGAGGACCTCGTCGCTGACCACTGGCGGGTCCAGGACGACCTCGTTGCGGACGCTGCGCACAAGCGCCACCCGGCGCAGCGACCACTCCAGACCCTTGCGGTCCGTGTAGGTAGGCACCTTCCCTCTCGTGGTGACGATCTCGTCCTCCACGGTGAAGGTCACGGCCCGGTACGCCGCATGGCGGCTCAGGAGTTGCGCCACGTCACGGGCGATGATCGCGTCCCGCTCCGAGGCGCCTGCCATGCAGACGACCGTCAACACGAACCCAAGGATGTTCCTCGTGCTCATGCCTTGAGGATGCACCCGGAGCCCGCAACCGGCTGTGCGGCCGGGCACCGGGCGGTGTGACCTAAATCACGGTTTCGGCAGATCTTCGGTTTCGGCTTATTCGTGCAACTTTTGAGCCGGTGCGGGAATCCATTGAGCCGAGGTCGCGCCATGTTCTCTGCCATCTTCGCCGCCCTGTTGACCGTGATTTCTCTGGGACTCGTCCTGGCCGCTGTGGCCTTCTACGCCGGCTGGGAGACCCAGTCACAGATGAATCGGGACCTCGATCGCCTGCGCGACAAGCTGCGCCGCGCGTGAACGTTTCCAACGACTTAGCGGCGGGAACGACGGGGTAAAACCATTCGTCCCCCGCATCGTCTAATACTCTGAGGGCATCCAAGAAACACGGGTATAATCGCCTCAACGGGCCGCGTGCCCGTTATTTCTTCCGTAGTGGGTCGCATGACGAAAACCATCAAGGCCATTTTCATGACCGTCTCCGTAGCGATGGTGCTGTTCATCGTCGCCGGGGCGCTCGGCGTTAAGGCATCAGACAAGGACGGCGCGTACGCGCAGCTCGGCGTGTACAGCGAGGTGCTGCAGCGCATCCGCAGCGAATACGTCGAGGAGCCGAACTTCCAGGCGGTCAAGCACGGCGCCCTGCACGGGCTGCTGGAATCGCTCGACGCCAACTCCAGCTACCTGAGCCCCGCCGAGTACAAGAAGTACCGCGAGCAGAAGGAAGCCAAGGCCGGCATCGGCGCCACCATCTCCAAGCGCTTCGGTTTTGCCGCCGTGGTCTCGGTCATCCCTGGCGGCCCGGCGGACAAGGCGGGCCTGCAGTCAGGCGACATCATTGAGGCCCTCGAAGGCCGCAGCACGCGCAACATGTCCATCGCCGAGATCCGCAACACCATGAACGGCACGAAGGGTTCGCACGTGACGTTCTCGGTAGTGCGTCCGCGCCGCGCCGAACCGGAGAAGATGGTGCTCCAGCGCGATGAAGTGTCTATACCTTCCGTCACGGAAAAGGTCCTCGAAAGCAATATCGGCTACATCAAGGTTTCTGCCCTGACGAAGGGCAAGGCCGCGGACATCGCCAACAAGATCCAGGCCGCGCAGTCTTCCGGCGCCAAGAAACTCATCCTCGACCTGCGCAACGTGGGCGAAGGTGAGGTCAGCGAAGGCATCGCCGCCGCCAACCTGTTCCTCGACCGCGGCAGCATCACTTTCTTGAAGGGCCAGAAGTACCCGCGCGAGGACTTCAACGCAGACAGCCAGAAGGCCGTCACCAAGCTGCCTTTGGTTGTTCTCGTGAACCGTGGCACCGCCGGCCCGGCGGAGATCGTTGCCGCCGCTATCCTGGAGAACGGGCGCGGTGACGTGCTGGGCGAGAAGACCTTCGGTCTAGGCTCCGTGCAGCGGCTGATCGAGATCAACGACGGCTCAGCCGTGATCCTCTCGGTGGCCAAGTATTATTCGCCCAGCGGCAAGGCCATCCAGGACCAGGCTGTGACGCCCAACATCGTGGTAGCGGCGGAAGTCCCGGAAGTGAGCGACGGCGAGGGTGACGAGGACGAGACCCCGGAGCCGAAGAAGCCCACGACGGATGAGCAGCTCCAGCGTGCCATCGCGGTACTGAAGAGCAAGTCAGCCTAAACGCATTTATTTGGACCAACGATCGCAGGCTTCGGCCTGCGATTTTTCTTGTTGCGGACTCGCAGCCGCTCGCCGCCTTCGCCCGTGCTATTCTGGCGCCAGTTAGCTGACATGAAGTCCTTCGCTGATCCGCCGCCGGGCGACAAGCCGGGTGAAAAGAAGACTCTGGTCGGGCGCTTCTTCTTCGCCGGCCTGGTGCTGGGCGCCGCCATGTTCGGCGCACTGGGCGGACTGTTTGTCGTCTACTCCACCGACCTGCCTCACACGAGTGAACTCGAGCGCTACCGACCCAGCGCTATCACCGAGGTCTATGACGACCGGGGGCGCGTGATCGGCAGCTTTGCCCTGCAGCGGCGGGTCATCGCCAGCTTTGACGACTTTCCTCCTGTGCTCTACGAAGCGGTGCTCTCCATCGAGGACAAGGACTTCGAGAAGCACTGGGGCGTGGACCTGTACCGCGCGATCGGCGCCGCCTACCGCGACCTGAAGACCAAGAGCCGGGCGCAGGGCGCCTCCACCATCACCATGCAGCTCTCGCGGAACCTCTTCCTCTCGCCGGAGAAGAGCTTCAGCCGCAAGATGCAGGAGATCATCCTGGCCATCCAGATCGAGCGCCGCTTCACCAAGCCGCAGATCTTCACTCTCTACGCCAATCAGATCTACCTGGGCCACGGCGTCTATGGCTTTGAAGCGGGCGCGCAATACTACTTCAACAAGCGGGCCAAGGACCTGACGCTGGAAGAGGCCGCCGTTCTCGCCAGCCTGCCGAAGTCGCCCACGCAGTACTCGCCCATCAACTATCCGCGCAACGCCAAGCGCCGCCGCGACCTCGTCATCGACGCCATGCTTGAAGACGGCAAGATCACCGCCGACGTGGCGGCACGCGCCAAGGCGAACCCGATCGCGCTCAACATCCAGCGCGCTCCGGATTCCGTCGCGCCATACTTCGTCGAAGAAGTCCGCCGTTACCTGGAGAAGAAGTACGGCAGTGAGGACGTCCACCAGAACGGATTGCGTGTCTACACCACGCTGAACCTCGAGTGGCAGCGCGCCGCGAACCAGGCCGTGTTGGACGGACTCGCCGCCTACGAGCGCCGCCGCGGCTGGCGCGGGAAGCTGGAGAACGTGGTCGCCACCGGCGTCACCTTCGACCGTTACCAGCATCCGGACTGGCAGCGCGCGATAGAGGCAGGCTCCTATCTCTATGCGCTGGTCACGGGCATCGAAGGCGGCGTCGCGGCCCTGCGCCTCGGCAGCTACACCGCGAGCCTCGGCCCCGCGGAGATCAAGTGGACGACCCGCAAGTCTGCCGCCGATCTGCTCCGCGTCGGCGACCTCGTCTATGTGAAGGTCCTCTCCTTGGCCGACGGCAGCGCGAAGGTGTCCTTGGAGCAGAACTCCGGTACGCAGGGCGCGCTGCTCGCGCTCGACAACTCCACCGGCGACATCAAGGCCATGGTTGGCGGGCGCAACTTCACTGACTCCAAGTTCAACCGCGCGACCCAGGCGCTGCGGCAGGTGGGCTCAGCCTTCAAGCCCTTCGTCTATACCGCCGCCATCGACAACGATGCCATCAAGCCGGAAGACGACATCCTGGACGGCCCCACCACCTTCGCGACTCCATCCGGGCCGTACACGCCGTCGAACTATGACGGCAAGTTCTGGGGCACCATCTCCCTCCGCCGCGCTGTGGCGAACTCCCGCAACATCCCGGCGCTGAAGATCGCCGAACAGATAGGGATGAAGACGGTCATCGAGTACGCCCGCAAGTTCGGCGTCACTTCACCGATACCTTCTTATCTCCCGGTCGCGCTCGGCGCGGCTGAGGTCTCGCTCATCGAGGAGACGGCTGCCTTCACCGCTTTCCCCAATGATGGCGTGCGCGTGACACCGCGCTACATCCGCAAGGTCACCGATTACGACGGCCATGTGCGCGAAGAGAACTATCCGGAAGTCGCCGACGTAGTCCGTCCGGAGACCGCGCGCACCATGGTGTCCTTGCTCCAGGGAGTCGTCCGAGCCGGCACGGCCACTGCGGCGCTGCAGCTCAAGCGGGATGTCGCCGGCAAGACCGGCACCACCAACGACTTCACCGATGCATGGTTCATCGGCTTCTCCCCTTCGGTCACCTGCGGCGTCTGGATCGGATACGACGAAAAGAAGACCCTGGGCCCCAAGGAGACCGGCGGTGAAGCCGCCCTACCCGTCTGGATCGACTTCATGCGCGTCGCCCTGGCTGACAAGGCAGACGAGCGCTTCGCCACGGGCAAGGAACATCTCGTCGACGAGCCGGCACGGGTGAAGAGCGCGCAGGCGCCCAGCCCGGCGAAAAAGGGAGCTTCGGACCTGTGAGGCGCGCACTCCGATTCCTGGCGTTGAGCCTTGTCCTGGTGCTGGTCATGATGGCTTCGGCCCTCACCGCGATGCGCTTCGCCATCCACGGCCGTGAGGTCAATGTTCCGAACCTGATGGGGCGCACGATTCCGGAGGCGGAGGCGGTCGCCAACGACCTGGGCCTGATCTTTGTAGTGGAGAACAAGTTTTACTCGGACCGCATCCCCGCCGGGCGAATCGTCTCGCAGTTCCCCGCGCCCGGGGCGCAGGTGCGCAAGGGGTGGCGCGTGCGCGGCGCGGAGAGCATGGGCCCCCAGAAGTCTTCGATTCCCAATCTCGTCGGGCAAAGCACGCGCGCCGCTGAGATCAACGTGAGCCGCCGCGGGCTGGAGCTTGCCTCCATCGCGGTTGCGCGCCTGGAAGGTCTGCCATCTGGCCAGATCGTGGGGCAGGACCCGCCGGCGCATGCCAGCGGCGTGGTGTCGCCCAAGGTGAATCTTCTCGCCACCGCTCCGGAGGCCGACGCTGTGTACATCATGCCTAGCTTCATCGGGAAGCATCTCGCTGAGGTCGCGCCCAAGCTTGAAGAATTCGGCATGAAGCTCGGCGACCTGAAAGAAGTCAATTCCAGCGTCAAGACCAAGAGCTTCAGCGAAAGTACCCTCATCGTGAAGCAGACGCCGGCGCCCGGGCAGAGGGTCGCCGCCGGGACAACGGTCTACTTCGAGATCCTGCGCTAGACCTTCTTCATCTCAACTCGAAGATCGCGGCAAAGAAGCCGTCACACGGATGCACGCCGGGGATAGTCCGCAGGTAAGGGCCCGCGCACAGCGACTCTGCCTCCGGCCACACCAGGTCGCCAGCCTTCGCTAGTTCCGCAAGCCGCTCGCTGCAAGGGATGACGCGCAGCTTCGGATCAGCGGCCAGCACCTCGGAAACTACATCCTCGTTCTCCTCGCGCTCCAGCGAACACGTGGAGTAGACCAGCCTTCCACCTTGTTCCAAGTTAGCGAGGGCGGCTTTGAGGATGGCGACCTGCCTCGCGTGTAGGTCTTTAAGGTCTTCGGGCGCCAGCCGCCACTTGATCTCCGGATTACGGGCGATGGTTCCGGTTCCCGAACACGGAACGTCCGCCAGGACGCGGTCGAAGGAGCGGCCCAGGGAGAGGCTGGTGATGTCGCCCTGCTGGAACTCCACGTTCGGCGCCTTCACCAGCTTGCGCATCGTTCGCAGCCGGTGCTCGTGCAGTTCCACGGCAACGATCTGCGCGGCTGGATTCCGCTCCGCCATCGCGGCCGTTTTGCCGCCGGGCGCGGCGCAGCAGTCCAGCACTCGCTGGCCCCTTCCGACCAGCGCCGCCACAAGTTGCGAACCCTCATCCTGGATCGCGGCCCTTCCCTCGCGGCACGCCGGCGACTTCGAGGCTTCCCCGGCGACGACCAGCCGCGCATCGCGCAACAGCCTTCCCGGCGCGAGCTTCACGCCCGCAGCGGACAGTTCCCGTTCGATCACATCGGCTGGCCCGGGCGGCAACCGCAGCGATGTCTCCGGCGTTTCTTGATTCGATCGGCAGATGAGCTCTGCCCGCTGCGCGCCATACTGTTTGACCCAGCGCGCGACCATCCATTCCGGATGCGCATACTTTTCCGCCGGTGTCTTTCCCCCGACCGGCTGGGCCGTCGCCAGCTTCCTCAGCACCGCATTCACCAGCGGCGCCGCCGAACGCTTCCTCGCCCGCTTTACCATCTCTACGCTCTCGTTCACCGCTGCCCGCTGCGGCACGCGGTCGAGGTGCCGCATTTGATAAAGCCCCACACGCAAGGCAAGCCGCACCTCGACGTCCAGCTTCTTCTCTGCCGCGCGTGCGATCTCCGCATCCAGCGCCGACTGCCACCGCAGGACCCCCATCACGAGCTGCGTGCATAGTGCCGCATCGGCCCCAGAGAGTTCCGCCGTGCGCTTTGAATGCAGCAGGTCCACGGCAAAGCTGTCCTTCTGTTCGATCTCTTTGAGGATGTCGAAGGCGGCGGCGCGCGCAGGTGAGACGGGCATCGCGCTACTGTCCTAGCGGTTCCGGCGCGCTGAGCCGCATGCCGTTGGCAAAGTCTCGCGCGGCCATCCGCTTCTTGCCTTCAGGCTGGAGTTCCAGGATGTTCAGCACCGTACCCTCGCCGCATCCGGCGAGGAGCTTCCCATCCTGGAACACCACCTGGCCGAGCGCTGCCGTGCCTGTTTCCGGCGACGCGGCATAGATGTTCAGCGTCCGCCCGCGGAAAGTGGTGTAGGCGCCGGGCCACGGCTGGAAGCCGCGCAAGCGGTTGACGATGTCCAAGGCCGAGCGCGTGAAGTCGATGCGCCCGTCGTCTTTGGTCAGGATCGGCGCCAGCGACGCCTTCGCGTGCTCCTGCGGCCGCGCGGTGATCGTGCCGGCTTCCAGCCCGCGCAGCGTCTTCACCAGCAGGTGCGCCCCGGTCTCGGCGAGCCGCGGCGCATAGGTCACCGCGGTGTCGTCCGGACGGATCGCCATCTCTTCCTGCAGCAGGATGTCGCCCGTATCCAGCCCGGCATCGATGCGCATCGTGGTGTTGCCGCTCACGGTCTCGCCGTTGGCGATCGCCCACTGGATCGGCGCCGCGCCGCGGTACTTCGGCAACAGCGACGCATGCAGGTTGATGTTGCCATGCCGCGGCAGGTCGATCATCCATTGCGGGATGATGCGCCCATAGCCGACCACCACGATCGTCTCCGGCGCGATGCGCTCCAGCTCCGCGCGGAACTCTTCGTTGTGCTTGATCTTTTCCGGTTGGATGACGCGCAACCCGCGCGCCAGCGCCGCCGCTTTCACCGGCGTTGGCTCCAGCTCCAAGCCGCGCCCGCGAGGCTTGTCCGGCTGCGTGACCACCAGCGGGATCTCAAAACCGGCCTCGGCCAGCCGCTCGAGTGAGGGCACGGCGAAGCGCGGCGTCCCGCAGAAGATTACCCGCATCTCACTGCCATTCCCCGGCCTTCATCAGCTTGCGGATCTTCCGCTTCATCAGGTCGCGTTTCAGCGCGCTCACGTGCGATAGGTAAAGCTTGCCGTTCAGATGGTCGGTCTCATGGAGGAACGCGCGCGCCAGCAGGCCTTCGCCGGTGTGTTCGAACCACTTGCCGTACTGGTCCTGCGCACGCACGGTCACGCGGTTCGCCCGGGTCACGTTCTCGCGGAAGTCCGGGATGCTCAGGCAGCCTTCGCTGCCGGTCTGCTTGCCTTCCTTCTTGATGATCTCCGGGTTGATGAGCACCAGTTTGGCCTTGGGATCTTCCTTGAACGTCACGTCCACCACCGCGATGCGCTGGCTGATGCCGATCTGCGGCGCCGCCAAGCCCACGCCGTGGGCCGCGTACATGGACTCAAACATGTTGTCCACCAGCCTGTGCAGCTCTTCGTCGAAGACGGTCACCGTCTCGGCCGGCGTTTCCAGCACCGGGTTCCCGTACCACACGATGGGATAGATCTTCGCGCCCGGCTTGGGCTTGTGCTTGATCTCACTCGCTTCCTTGTTCGCCAATCCCCACCTCAGAACTGTTTGATCTGCTCGCGATAACCCTCAAAGTTGCGCCGGAACTCCTTCATCGAGTCGCCGCCGAACTTCTCCAGCGCGCACTGGGCCAGCGTCAGGGCGACCATCGCTTCGGCCGCGACTCCCGCCGCCGGCACCACGCACACGTCCGAGCGCTCGTACGACGCCTTCACTTCCTCCCGCGTCGCAAAGTCCACCGATGGCAGCGGCCGTCGCAGGGTCGAGACGGGCTTCAGGTAGCCGCGCACCACGATGTCCTGCCCGTTGGAGACGCCGCCCTCGATGCCGCCTGCATTGTTGCGCGCGCGCGTGAATCCGGAATCGCGGTCATATGCTATGGCATCGTGGACTTCAGAGCCAGCCGCCGCGGCCGCCGCCACGCCGCGCCCGATCTCCACTGCCTTCACCGCGGGCAGCGACATCACCGCCGCCGCCAGCCGCGCATCCAGGCGCTCGTCCCAATTCGCGTAAGTACCCAGACCGACCGGCACGCCGTGCGCCACGACTTCAAACACCCCGCCGACGGAGTCGCCCGTGCGCAGCACCCTCTCGACCTCCGCCTTCATCTTCTCTTCGGTGGCCGCGTCGGCGCAGTTAAGGAGGACGTCGTCTTTCATATGGAGCGCTCGCAGTTGCTCGAAAGTGACCTCTGCACTGCTCGGCAGCGACGCGCCACCCACTGCCACCACGTGGCTCAACACCTCCGCGCCGATCTCGCGCAGCAGCAACTTGGCCACGGCACCCACCGCCGTCCGCGCCGCCGACTCCCGCGCCGACGCCCTCTCCAGCACGAACCGCGCCTCCGGCAGGTCATATTTCTGGGCGCCCGCCAGGTCCGCATGTCCCGGACGCGGCGCGGCCACAGCTTTGTGCTTCGCCGGGTCGCCCGCGCCTACGGGCAGCGAGTCCTGCCAGTTCTCCCAATCCTTGTTCTCCAGCCGGATCGCGATCGGCGAGCCGATCGTCATCCCTTGTCGCACGCCGGAGAGGAAATGAGCCTCGTCCTGCTCGATGCGCATGCGGCCGCCGCGCCCGAAGCCCTGCTGCCGCCGCCACAGCTCACGGTCAATGAAGGCCTGGTCGACCTTAAGGCCGGCCGGCACGCCCGAGAGGATGGCGACTAAGGCCTCTCCGTGCGACTCGCCGGCGGTGGAAAAACGCAGCATCGTTCGATTCTATCCGAGCGGCTCGGATGAGCCGCGCCCAGGCATCCTGGATGCGCCCAGGCATCATCTGTGCCTTAGCACGCCCACCCCGGAACGGCTTTATAAAAACATTAATACCCTTATGAATAATCCCTTAGGTATGGGTTAGAATGGTCATGAATACGGGCGCTTCCCCATTATCGTTTGCGTCACTAGCACAGGACATGAGCGCCCCCGGGCCCGGAGTCAGTGTGACTTTTCTTCCCTTTAAGGATAGCGTCCAGCCCCACATCGTCGAACTCGCCGCTGCCTTACAGCCGCGCCTGCCAGAGATCTACCAGTGCTGGCGCCAAAGCCTGGTGGAAGAACTCGCGGTCGAGCCCCGCGCCATCGCCACTTTGCAGCGCGCCACCGCCGGCGCCGGCTTTTCCTTCTTCCAACGCGGCCAGTTTCCGGAGTTCTTCGAGAACCTTCATTATTTCGGCACCCGCTTGTCCAAGCTCATGGTGGACATGCGCACGGTGCGTCGCGGCCTCCAGCTGTTTGAGGAGTGCTGTGAGCCGCACTTGACGGATTTCTTCGGCGAACGCAAAGCGGAAGCAATGGCCACGCTGGAGATGATCTCCTCTTCGGCCTTCGTCGCCGTATCTGCCGCGTACTTTGACGCACGCACCCGCGAATCCACCGCGCTGCTCTCTATCCTCGACACCGAGCTCGCAGGGGGCCGCCTCGACGAGATGCTGCAACGCGTCCTCGAAATCACGTGCGCGTCGTTTGACGCCGCCGTTGGCGCGTTCATGCTGCGCGATCCCGAGACGGAGCTGCTCAAGGTCGAAGCCATCCTCGGCCTCGGCCTGGAGGAGCAGTTGCGCGGTGAATTCAGCGTCGAGTTGGCGCAGGGATTCGTGGCGGAGGTCTTTCGCTCCGGCGAGCCACGCATGGTGCTCGATCCCCAGACCGATCCGCTGGTGGTCAGCCCGTTGCTTCGCGCCCAGACGCGGTCTCTCTGGGCCGTGCCGTTGCGCGCCGAGCAGGATACCATCGGCGTGCTCTTCATCGGTTTTCCGCGGCTCTTTGAGTGGATGCCCACCGAGCGCAACCTGCTGAAGGCCATCGCCGACCGCTCCGGCCTGGCCATCCATCGCGCCCGCATGACCCAGACCCTGCGCGACCGCGAAGCGCGCATCGCCGAACTCTCGGCCCACCTGCTGCGCGTGCAGGAAGAGGAGCGCAAGCGCATCAGCCGCGAACTCCACGACGAGACCGGCCAGGCCCTCATGGTCATCCGCCTATACCTCAGCATGCTGGATAACGAGCTCACATCGCTTGGCGCCCACTCGAAGGTCGCCGAAACCCTCGAGGTCGTCGACCGGACCATTCTCGGCATCCGCCGCATCATCGGCAAACTTTCGCCCCTGGTCCTCCAGGAGCTGGGACTCATCGCCGCTATCCGGAAGGAAGCAAAGGACTTAGAGAAGAATCACCAGGTCGAGACCCGGGTCGCCATCTCCGACGAGGTCGGTCGCCTTTCGCCCCAGACCGAGACTGCCCTGTACCGCATCGTCCAGGAAGCTCTCCACAACGTGGCCAAACACGCGCAAGCTGCTCAAGTGAATGTAGTTATGGACCGCCGTGGCGACGAGATCCACCTCCTGGTGCAGGACGATGGCATAGGAATTTTTCCCCGCTCGAATTTCCGAGGGAACTCATTTGGGCTGGCAGGAATCAAAGAACGGGTAGGAATGCTGGGGGGTAAGGTCCGCGTAACCAGCCTTAAGGGCCAGGGCACCCGGATCGAGGTCACCGTCCCGGCGACGAAGCCGACAGACCTTTCGCCGCTGGAACAGTTGGCCCAGAACCCTACCCTCTACGCCGCTTCCCGCTGAGGAAGCAGAAAAGGTCTGCGCATGCCGAAGATCAAGTGTCTGCTCACGGACGACCACACGCTGTTCCGCCAGGGAGTACGCCGGCTCCTGGAAACCGAGTCTTCCGATTTTGAAGTCGTCGGCGAAGCGTCAGACGCCTCTCAGGCCGTGGAGAAAGCGCGCGAGCTGCGGCCGGACGTGGTGCTGATGGACATCGGCATGCCCGGTCTCTCGTCTTTCGAGGCGGCGCGCCAGATCAAGAAGAACCGCCCGGAGACCAAGGTCCTCTTCCTCACGATGTATGAGGACGAAGACTACCTGGTGCAGTGCCTGGAGGCCGGCGCCGCCGGCTACGTCCTCAAGGACACGCCCGCGCCGCAGTTGCTGACGGCCGTCCGTGACGTATATCGCGGCGGCAAGTACCTCAGCTCGCAGGTCCTGGGCAAGCTGGTGGAAGATTTTCGTTCCCGCGTGCGTGACACCAAGCTGCGGCCGCGTATCTCGACCCTCACGCCGCGCGAGCGCGAGATCCTGAAGCTGCTGGCGGAGGGCAATTCGGTCAAGGAGATCGCTGTCATCCTTGGCCTCAGCGTCAAGACGGTGGAGGCGCACAAGTTCAACCTGATGCGGAAGCTCGACATCCACAACAAGGCGCAACTTGTCACCTACGCCATCCAGAAGAAGATCATCAAGATCCCGGTGAACGGGTAGTTTCGGCAAGTCGCAAGATCGGGCCCCTGTATGACCAAGCCGCGCGTGTTGTTCGTGGACGACGAACCCGGGATACGAACAACGCTGAGCGCCATCCTGCAGATGCATGGGTTTGACGTCACCACCCGCGGAAACGTGCCCGAGGCGCTCTCCACCATCCAGAAAGAGCAGTTCGACGTTCTGCTGACTGACCTGAACATCGGGCAGCCGGCCGACGGCTTCACCCTGGTCAGCGCCATGCGCCGCACCCAGCCGGATGCGGTCAACGTCATCATCACCGGCTATCCCGCCTTCGAGACCGCGCTGCACGCCATCCGCGCCCAGGTGGACGACTACTTCGTGAAGCCCGCCGACCCTGCCGAGCTGATCCAACGCATCCAGCAACGGCTGGCGAAGAACGACCGCCGCATCCCACCGCCGCTGCAGAAGCTCTCGTTCATCCTCAAGGACAACGCGGAGCTCATCATCGGCCGCTACGTGGAGGAGGTCTACCACTCCGCGGACCTGCCAGCGCAGAAGCTGGACCGCGCCGCGGTGGAGAACCATTTTCCTGAGGTATTGGAGGAGCTGATCCGCGGCCTGCAGACCGATCAGCAGAGCTTTGCCGGCGACGTGGAAGCCGCCCGCCATCACGGCGTCAACCGCTACAAGCAGGGATTTACGATTTCCATGCTGGTGCGGGAGTTCAGCATCTTCCGCCGCGTCATCTTCCACAGCATCCAGGAGAACCTGCTCGCCGTCGACGTGAGCTCGCTCATTCCGGACATGGTGCGGATCGCCTTGAACCTCGACGCGCGGTTGCAGGTCGCTATCGAGGGTTATCAGGGTGAAGGTGCGCAGCCGCGAAGAACGGCCTAGACGCCCGCGGCGTCAGCCAGGCTCTTGAGGTCGGGCAGTACGAGGTCGGCCTGGCCCTCGGCCGGACGCGTCGCCCCAAAGCCGTCCTTGCCCATCCGGCGGTAGAGATGCACTGTCTTCAGCCCCAGCTTCCTGGCGGGGACGATGTCGTGATAGACGCTCTCTGCCACGTGCAGCACCTTTTCCTTCGGCCGCCCGATCTTCATCAGCGCCATTTCAAAGTTGAAGGCCGCCGGCTTGTAGCTGGCGATGTGCTGCGCCGTCACGATGCAGGCAAACTCCGTCTGCAGGTGCCGCGAACTTTCGCGGAACAGGTCCGTGTCGATATTGGAGATGATGGCCAACTGGTAGCGCGAGCCCAGGCGACGCAGCGCGTCCACGGTATCGGGGAAAGGCTTCCAATCCTTGATGGACTCGGACAGCGAATCATTCTGCGCGGGCGTGAAGGCCACGCCAAAGTGCCGTCCCAGGCCTTCCATCACCTTCGCCAGCACCAGGCGATAGGGCATGTAAGGCCCGGCTTCGACCTCCGCCTCCAGGGCCGCGTACTTTTCCAGGATGTCTTTGTCGGAAGCGCTGACGCCATGCGCGGCGAGCGCCGTCTTTACCGCATTGAGGATGCCGGTCTCCCAGTCGATGAGTGTGCCGTAGCAGTCGAACGAGAGGACTTCGAACTGGCGGAAGTCGAGCGCGCCGCTCATTGACCTTCCGCGTCCGTCGCGGTGGCGGCCTTGGCTTCCGACGCCGCAGCCGGCTTCTTACTGAGGAACTTTTTCGTGTTCAGAAGCGGCCTTCCCAGCGACGGATTATAGGCCGTCCACTCCGATTCCGTTCCTTCTTCGCGTTCGAGTTGCGCGCGCATCGCCTCCATCTTCGAGTCGAGGTCGTCGAGGTAGTGCAGCATCAGCGCCTCGGGGAACATGGGCAGCTTCGGCGACCCGAACTCGTACTCGCCGTGATGGCTGATGATGAGGTGCTCCAGCAGGATCTTCAGCTCCGCCGGAAATCCCGGCAGTTGCGCGATCTTCGCGTGCAGCATCTCCAGCTCGATGATCATGTGCCCCAGCAACTGGCCGCTGGAGGTGTAGCTGAAGGACCGGGCGTAGGTCAGCTCGTGGATCTTCCCGATATCGTGCAGGAAGGCCCCCGTCATCAGCAGGTCGCGGTCGATCTGAGGATAGTTGCGGCTGAGCAGGTCGCACGACCGGAACAGTGACACCACGTGGTCCAGCAGCCCGCCGATGAATGCATGGTGCAGCGTCTTGGCCGCCGGCGCCTGCTTATACGCCCGCGCGATCTCGGCGTCGTCCATGAAGGCCTGCACCAGCGCCTTCAGGTGCGGGTTCTCGAAGTTCGCCACATAGCCCGCCAGCGCGCTCCATAGCTCTTCGACGTCCTTGGTGGTCTTGGGCAGGTAGTCCGCGTAGTCCACCTCGCCGGCGTCCATGCTGCGCAGCTTGTGGATGGTGAGCTGGAAGCGCCCGTTGTACTTGTTCAGCAGCCCGCGCACCTTGATGAAGTCGTCCTGCTCGAACGCGCCGATCGCCTCGGTCACGTTGTCCCACATCTTGGCCTCGATCTGGCCGGTGCGGTCGGCCAGCGTGAGCGCCAGGTACGGCTCCCCGTTCTTCTTGGGCTTGATCTGCTTGGAGGCGACGACGAAGGACGATGTGATGTTCTGGTTCTCGTGCGCGGCAGCTTGAGCGATAAAGAATTCTTTCATCTAGGTCCCGGTAGCAAGGATACGTGCATTTCGCGCTAGAACAGCAGGAACTTTTTCTTCTTCTTCTCGGCTTCCTTCTCCGCCGCCGCCGTCGTGATCACGGGCTTGGTCTGGTTCGGGCTGGCGCCCGTGTCCACGTAGCCTTGCTTGATGTCGATGTAGGATTCCTCGCGCAGCTTGGTCAGGAACTGCCGCAACGCGGGCTGCAGCCGTTCGTAGTAGAGCGCTTCGTATATTTGCGATTCCACTTCCTTCAGCGTCGGCACGCCGGCCATCTGGTGCTTCAGCACCTTCAGGATGATGAAGCCCTGGCGCGTGCGGATCACATCGGACACCTCGCCGTCCTTCAGGGCGAACGTGATGTCTTCGAGCTGCTTGGCCAAAGTGCCCCGAGCGAACGCTCCCAGCGCCCCGCCCTGCGCGGCCGTCGGGCCTTGAGACTCCTTCTTGGCCACGTCCTCGAACTTCGCGCCCGCGCGGATCTGCGCCAGCAGCTCCTTCGCCTTGGCCTCGGCGGCGGCCACGCGTTGCGGTTCCTGCGCGGCGGCCTGCTGCGGGTCCATGCCCTCCGGGGGCTCCGTCGACACCAGGATCTCCGCCAGCTCCACCTGCTCGGGACGCGTCAACTCCGCTTTGTGCTCTTCGTAATACTTCTGCAGGTCGGCCGGCAGGATCTTCATGTTGCGCCCCACTTCCTGCCCGATCACCTGTTGCGTAATGATGCTGTTCCGGAGGTTGCTCTTGAAGTCCTCAAAGCTCACGCCCTGCTGCTGCGCGGCCTTCTCCAGCTCTTCCATCGACTCCAGCTTCATGTTCTTGCGGATGTCGTCGAGCCGCTTGATGACCTCGGTCTCGGCCGTGATCCCGTTGTCTTTGCCGTGCTGCACCAGCAGTTGCTGGTCGATCAGGTCGCGTAGAAGGTCTTTTTCCTTCTCCGTGAACATCTGCTGGGCGTTGCCGCCCTGCTGTTGCGCCTGCTGCTCCAGCTCCTGCCGCACCTGCTCGCGGCTCCGCTTCAGGTCAGACGTGGTGATGATCTCGTTGTTGATCCGCGCCACGATCTCTTCCACCACCACTTGGGCGGAGGCCAGGCTGCTGAGGCACAGGAGGAGCGAAAAACGTAAGATATTCTTCATAAGACGGCACCGGACCCCGCCGAGCACCCTACTGCCGGCCCTGGAACGAAGTCCTTCATTCCCTTCATTTTAACGCGGCTACCGGATAGTAACCTGCCCGGGTTACAAAAAAGCATCCCGGGCGGGTCAAAAACTCCCTTTGGCTCAGGCGATTACCTGCATCTAAGGTGGGAAACGCCACTCCTCAGTACATGTCCCGGCGTTAGCTTTCGGGCCCCCCACATCCCGCAGTATCTTGCTTGAGGTTCAGTTCGGCCATGGAGATGACAGGACAATCCGGAAAACCTCTGGAACCAAGTGGAGTGAATCGGCGGGCCTTCCCACGCTGGCCCCTGCCCTTTGACCTGCTTTACGGCAAGGCCCTCGAGCGCCGCAGCGCGGACCCGCTCGAGATTGGTGAGTGCGGTCTCTCGTTCCTTACCTCCACCCCCATACCGGTGGACTCGGAGATCAACATCGAGTTCCGGCTAGGTCCGCAGCAGGAGTGGGTACAGGTGCGCTGCCGGGTGCGTCATTGCGACGGCAAGAAGGTCGGCGTCGAGTTCCTCAACCTGCGCATGGCGGACCGGCTTCGCATCGTGGACTTCATGTCCGCCAAGCCGCAGTAGCTAGTCTTTCTTTTTCTTCCCGAACAGCCCACCGAAGACACCGCCCACGCCTTCCACCGGCGCCTTGATGGTGCTGCCGACCGCCGTGGCCATATCCGGCATGAAGACCGGGTTGTTCGTGGTGCCCTTGATGAGGAAGGGTATCTCGCCCTTGGATTGGCCAAGCGTCGAAAGCGTCGACATCCCGCCGATCAGCCCTCCGCCGCCCTGCAATTGCGCGCGCATCTTGAAGTCGAGCGAGTTGTTCGCCCCGATGACTCCGTTGCCCGCCACTGTGCCTACTCCGGGCAGCACTAACTGGATGCCGTCCGCGCGTATGCCTTCCGGCGCCACGCGCAAGCGCGAATTCAGCGCCTGGATGAGCAGGTCTGAACCCGACGGCATCCCGGCCAGCGCCGACACCGCTGACGCCCTCGACCTGAGGTTGAAGTTGCTCAGCTTCGTGTTCGTCACGTTGATCGGCCCGGTCGTGACTAGCCGGTCCACCGGCCCTTGCAGCGCGAGGTCCGCATTCACCGTGCCGCCCTGTAACTGCGTCCCCGCCGGCAGGATGACCCCAAAGGCCGGCAGCACGGCCGCCAGGTGCTCGATGGCCATCCCGTCGCCCTTGAGCCGCGCATTCACGCTCACGGTCTCACCCCGCGTGTCGAAATCGCCGCTGAGCTTCGCCTTCGATTGCCCGATCAGGATGTCGCCCTTGGTCAGGGTGCCACGTTTGGCGACCAGGTCCAGGTTTGACGCGTAATCCAGCGTGACCGGCTTCTGCGCCGGCGCTCCGCCTTTCGTGACTTTCAGGTTGGACGTCGTGGCTTTTCCCTCGGACGTCAGTTTCTTTCCATCCGACCGCACCTTGCCTTCGTAGTCGAGCTTGCCGGCGATGCCCGCTCCCGCCGGAACGAAACCGGTCGCCGACAGGTCCAGCTCTTTCACCTCGATGTCCGCATTCAACGGCGTCTGCGTCATGTCGCCCGCGGCCAGCGGGCCAGCGTCGCCCTCCACGTTGATCGTGCCGCCGCCCGGCGCCTTGGCCGCCACCGTGAACGGGAAGTTCCCAGTCATCGAGAAGTTCTTCACCGTGATGTTAACGTCTTCATAGGTGCGCGACTTTCCCGCTTGTGTCACCGTGATCTTGCCGTTGGAGATGCGCAGGTCCTCGACGGTCAGCGGGGGGCCCTGCGCTTTGCGGCCGGGATCTTTCGGCTTCGCCCCAGGCACCGCGCCCAGCGAGTCGAAGTTCCATTTGCCTGCCGCATTGCGCACCAGGCTGATCTGCGGCTCTTCCAGTTCCACCGACGTCACCTTGGCTTCGCGCGAAAGGATCATGGGCAGCATCTCCACGCCCACGGCCAGTGACTTGGCCACAACGAATGGCGACTTGCTGAACGCCGGGTCGTCCGCCACCTGCAGCTGCTCCGCGATGACGCCCCCTTTGAATATGGAGAGCTCCAGCCGGCCGACTTTAACCTCGCGTCCCAATGCGGCTTTCGCCTGGCTTTCGACCAGCGGGCGGAACTGCTCGGCATTGATGAACATCGGGAGCAGGACGAACAGGAGGATCAGGAAAAGAATGGCAGAACCGGCGATGACGATCGGTTTCTTCTTCATGGCAGGGCCTCCCGCAGAGGGTCGGACGTGCGAAATCCTATCACTGTGAAAATGGCGCGGCAAACGAGGTATTAGGTTACGCGCGCGCCGCCGCCGAGGCTGCCTTGCGCAGCAGTGCGACCACCGTCAGGTCGTTCGGCTCCGAGGTCAGCCCGGTCAGGTTCAGCGCCGGGGCCAGGAAGGATGGTTTCTTTTCATACGCGGTCACGCGCTCATGCAACAGTTGGCAAAGCGCCTCGGCCGAGTCGTACTTGCCTTCTTCCACGACCTTGCGCACGCCTTCGATGCCGAATTCATGACCGCCCGCCTTGACCTCGACCAGGCCCTTCGACGCCAGTACCAAGCCCGCTCCCGGGGTAAGCACGCAGAACTGCGCGTCGTGCGTGGCGTGTGAGAACAGCCCCAGCGGCAGGCCATTGGCCTCCAGCAGCAGCGTCCCCTCGCCGTCGCGCATCACGCCCGGCGTGTGCCCGGCATTGATGTACGTCAGGATTCCGGTGTCTTCGTGATAGCACCCAAGGAACGCCGGCGCGTGGCAGATGCCGCCTGCGGCCGTGCGGATTATCTCCCGGTTCATCTCCAGCAGCAGCTTCGTCAGAGCATCTGAATCTTCCGCGTCCGGGTTGTTGAAGAGCTCCGCGCCGCGATTGCGGAACAGGTCCTGCGCGAACGCCGCCGAGTGCAGCGCCGTCTCGCGTTTGCCCGCGATGTCCAGCATCACGAACAGCAGCTTGGTGTCAGAGACCTGGATGAAGTCGTAGAAGTCGCCGCCGATACGCGCCGCGCGATACCGCGCCGCTATCTCCGCCGTGGGCACGGTCGGGATCTCCGTCCGCACCGGTTGCCGGTATGCCGTAGCCGGCGCGCGCGACTGGAACTTCTTGAGGATCATGTGGGAAATGGCCTGGGGAAGGCTTACGTTATCACAACTGCGAAGCGGCGGGAACGGCTTTAATCGCCGTAGCTGCGCTGCAGGTGGCGGGCCAGCTCCTGCTCGAACTGGGCGTACCCGGAGTTGATGGTGCTGCGCAACGCCGATTCCGTCGATTGCCCTTCCCCGATGCGCTTCAGCATCTGCGCCAGTCCGCTCACCCCGTGGGCGTCCCGGATGTATTCCGCGGCCAATAGGGACTGGGCGTAGGCCACCGTGGCCTCGTCTTCACTGAATCGCAGGAACGACCCCTCCAGCTGGTTCATCGGGATGTTGCGCTGCGACCCATACAGCGCTGCCAGTTTCCGGCCCTCAGCGGCGGTGCTGCGCGGCTCCATCAACTGCGCGATGCCTTCATTCAGCCAGGTGGGGCACCGGCCGCGCGTCATCAGCGCGATGAACGAATGGGTCAGCTCATGCTTGAGGATGCGCGCGAACGTCGTGTCCACCACGGTCACGCCGTTGATCGGCAGCCGTATCTTGCCGTCGTTGAGCGCTCCGACCCACTGCGTCGCCCGGGTCACATCGAAGAACTGCCGCTCCGTGTACAGCGAGACCGATATCGTCTCCCGCGGCGCGTAGCCGAGGTCGGTCACCAGGTCGTTGTAGTGGCGCTCGAGCGTCGCCAGGATCTGCCGCCGTAGCTCCACGGGAGCCTGGGCCCCTTCGTAGCGCAGCGCGAAATGGATGCTGTCGTCCTGCTGGAACTCGGCCTCAGTCTGCAGCTCGCGCTGAGCCTTCTTCAGCAGCTCTTCGACCTGCGCGTCCGGCTGCAGCTCGAGCGAACGCTTCAACGCGGCGATCGCCGCCTTCGTCTTGTTCAGTTGCAGGTTGCCGTAACCCAGCAGCGCGAATGCTCCGGCGGAGCTGGGCGCCGCGCGCGTCGCCTGTTCGGCCGCGGCCGCGCCCTCGGCATAGCGCCCCAGTTGCATCAGGATGGACGCATGCTGCGCCATCAGCCCGTCATGCTGCGGCAGGAAGGTCCGCGCCCGCCGGATGAACCGCTCGCCCTTCTCCGGGTTGCCGTGCGTGCGCTCGTGCTTCGCCGCCAGGAAATTCGCGGCGGCTGCCTTGTCGGCGATGCCTTCCATCTCGATCGCCGTCACCGCCGCCTGGTCCACCTTGCCGTTCACGATCACTCGGCTGATCAGGTCCGCTTCTGGGGCAAGGCCCTCACTATTTGGGACGACTGGCGGCGCCGGCAGGTCTTCTCTGCGGGTAACATTGGGAGTGCCGCCGGTGTCTATAGAGACGACGGTAGACTTGGGTATCGCGAACGTATTGTCCCCGATGGTGTACTCCACCCGCCCATTCACTTCCCGTACGCTGTCGGCGATGATCACGCGCCCGTTCTTCAGGCGGATGATCTCCGCCTCCGCCGCGCACACCAGCGCGAGCGATACGACCGCCATCCGGAATAGGGCATTGCGGGTCACAAACGCCGATTCTATCAACATCCCATACCGTCTCCTATCGGCACTTTGGATACTGCTTCTGCTCGGCTCTCCCGCCTTCGCCCAGACGGAGACGCAGGCGCAGCCGCAATCCGCGGCCCGCACCGCCGGCACCGCCATCGCCGACCTCTACCGCCAGCTCTGCAATGTGCCGCTCGACCCCGTGGCCGTCTACAAGATCCGCGACGCCTCGCTCGACCGCGAGGACGTGCATCTGTCTCTCAACGACGGCACCATCGCTTTCACCCGTGCCGTCAATGGACGCATCACCGGTGCGCTCTTCACCGGTGAAGGCGAGATCCTAGTCGTCCCGCCGGACTTCACCGAGCGCCACTCGCTCTCGCTCTTTGCCGGCACCGCCGTTCTCAGCGAGCGCATCACGCTCGCGTACCTGCGTTTTGCCGACGACTCCATCATCGCGGACCTGAATCCCCACCTGCGTCCGCCCGAAGAGGCGGATGGATTCATCGAGCGCAACAACGCGCTCGCCTCGCAACTCGCCGAGGCCGACTGCTTGCGAACCCTCATCGGCATTACCTATGCCCCCAAGGCCTCGCCCAAGGCCTATGCGGGCGAATTCCTCTACGGTCGCTTCAATGGCGAGAAGCTCGGCGGCTTTGAGGTTTCCTACGACCCCCTGGTCAGCGAGCAGATCTCCGCTCGCCAGGTCGCGTTCAGCGTGCGCGGACGCCATTACGACCTGTGGATGTCGTTTCCCATGCGCAGCCTGCGCAAGGATCCGGACTCCAATGCCCGGTCGCCGCACAAGGTCGTCGAGATCACCGACTATCGCATCCGCATGGACGTCACTCCCCCGCGCGACCTCGCCGGGAGCGCTACGCTGACGCTGAAGACGCTCCAGACCGGCCCCCGCGCGGTGCTCTTTGAGCTGTCGCGCTACCTGAAGCTCGCGGGCGTCGAATTGGAATCTGCTGGCCGCGAACCGGTGAAACTGGATT